>Ga0233426_10001454_pt1 | contig 21708 bp, 17 predicted proteins | sample SI_118_April2016_6_FD_179875 | JGI IMG/M metagenome (GOLD analysis project Ga0233426, IMG submission 179875) | Seawater microbial communities from Saanich Inlet, British Columbia, Canada - SI_118_April2016_10_MG | ecosystem: Environmental > Aquatic > Marine > Inlet | place: Canada: British...
GCACCCAATTTGACGCACCCATCCATCACATGGATCTGTTTTCGACCCTTGCTGTCGCTGCAGGCGTGCCCACGCCCCCAGACCGAATGATGATTGGCGTCGATTTGCTGCCGTATTTAAATCACAACGAGACAGAAACTCCGCACGAAGCGCTATTTTGGCTGGAGGGCCATCAAGAGATCGTTCTGCATCGCGGGATGAAATTAATTCGCGCCCAGCAACCTCGGAAATTTTTGCTATTTGATTTAGCGGCAGACCCCACAGAGCAATTTAATCTGGGCAACGAGCATCCCGAGACGGTCAAACGGCTAAACGAGAGATTGGATACGCAACGCTTGGCGCAAGCACAACCCATGTGGTCAAGCTTGATCAATGTCCCCAACTAATCGAAAAACACGGAGAGCAGACCTCTGAGATTGATGATGAATATATTTACTGGCCCAACTAACCGAGCATTTTGAGGAAACCGTTGTGTTGAACCGACTGAAACGCCCTGAGATTTTTATCGCTATTGGTTACTTATTGTTTTGCTTTTGGTACACGAATACGGGTGGGCCGTTAACAAGCGCGGAGATTGACGCGCATCTCGCCCAGTTAAAAAAGGGTGACGGCGCGCCCCAAAACCTCAGGGTCGTTGAGGATTTCATGAGGCGAGACACGGGTAATCAGTTTATTATGGTCAATCTCATTGACCTCAATCCAACACCGCCAAACTTACCCGCAACGGGCCCGGATCCGGACCCCATGGCGCTCGTAGACCATTACATGGCGCACATGTACCCGACGATGTTCCTGCGAGCCTCCCATCCCATTTATCTCGCGCCTGTCCAGGCCAGCGCGATTGACTTACTGAACGCCCCCGGCGCGAGTGACTGGACCCAAACGGCGTTGATGCGCTACCGCAGTCGTCGGGACATTATGGAAATTATCACTGACCCGAGATTTTCAGAGCGCCACGACTATAAATTGGGCGCAATGCTCAAAACCATCGCAATCCCAACGGAGCCGAGCTTCAATCTAGGAGATCCTCGGCTGCTGCTGGGATTAATAGCAGTGATCCTCGTACTGCTTTTTCGGCGGCGGACTTAGCTTTATTGGCGGCATAAACCGCCATCAGCCCCGAAGTTTCAGAACGGTTACCCGAGCAACACCCTTGTTTTTAAGCTGGCCCTTTCGGTAGCTGTATTCTGTGCCCGATCAGAACAGTACAAAGCTCGCGAGCGCCGTCACCGCGGTTAATCGCCCACTGCTGCACGCACCGGATGCCGCCGTTTGCTAACCGAGGCGACCCGAATAAAGCCGCTGCATTGGGCTACCTAAGTTATGACTTTTTAGGTTTTTTGAAATTTTGGATTTCGGATTTGGATCAGATTACCGATACCGGCGGCGACCCAGGACAATCCGTCACTCTTGTTGTTGCGGGCTCATCAGACCGCGCGCGTCCAATTATAAGAATCTTCGCGTTCACCTTTTTGGATAGCCGTTAACAGATCGTATAACTGCTGCGTGATAGGACCAATGGCCTCGCCATTGCCATAAAACCGGTGCCAGGTATCGCCAGCTCGAATGCTGCCTACTGGCGAGATCACGGCCGCCGTGCCACAAGCTGCGAATTCCTCAATGTCAGCAACTTCTTTAAGAAACTCAACCGGGCGCGACTCCGTTTTCATCCCAAGAACATCCGCGGCCAGGGTCATCACACTCCGACGAGTCACACTGGGCAAAATTGAGTCCGACTGAGGGGTCACGATCGTGCCGTCTTTCATTTTCAGTACAATATTGGCCGAGCCTGCTTCCTCTAAAAACCGACGCTCAACGGGATCTAAGTAAAGGGCTTCCTGGGCCCCCATTTCCTGCGCCATTTGGGTAGCCATCAATCCACCGGCGTAATTGGCGCCCGCTTTGAACGCCCCCAAACCCTTAGGCGCTGCACGGTCGAGATCGATAACCGCTAAGTTAATGAGGCTGAGGCCACCGCCTTTGTAGTAGGGCCCAACCGGTGAAACAAACACCCTAAATTCAAACTCCGGCGCAGGTCGTAAACCAAGGTTTTCACCAATACCGACCAAGAAAGGCCGAATGTAGAGGCTCGCACCAGACCCATAGGGTGGTACCCATGCTTCATTAGCCCTGACGGTTTCTTGGATACCGCGCATAAACAAACTTTCTGGCACCTGCGGCATTAACAAGCGCTGGGTAGTTCGCCCCATCCGCTCACAATTCAGGTCCGGGCGAAACAGTAAAATATCGCCATTCGCAGCCGATTGCGCTTTTAGGCCTTCAAAACAGGATTGCGCATAATGCAAAACCGTAGAGCCTTCGTGCACCTGCATCTCAGCAGAAGCCACCAATTTTCCCTCATCCCAAACACCATCGCGCCAACGCGCTGAAAATCGACGTTCTGTCTCGACGTAGGAAAACCCCAAGTTTCCCCAATCTAGGTCTTTTTTTGGTCCGCTCATCTCGTTCTCATCTGCAGCTAACTCATAGTTTCAACAAACTAAAGGCCAAAAACCTCTAACCCGCAAATCCTATCGGACCCTTGGGATATTGCAATAGGATCCCATGATTCTCGCAGGACAAAGTAGCCCTACTCAAACGATCAACCATTGCGCTCAATCGCAACAAGTCCTCTTATCCTGGAAACCTGTCTATGACGACCGAATCACGCCATGAAAGTGCTTGGGGGCAATCCGTAAGATCACCCGCTCGCTCGCCTTCAACCATTGTCCTAAATTCTCGGGCAAGGCATAGCCTACAGCTTCAATATTTTCGAAAACGCGACGGGTCGAATCCTCGAGATGCTCAGTCTCAATGGTCACGGCCCCCTCAATTGAAACAAAGTTGAAGGGCTCCTGATTGTTGATCACGCACAAATTAACACGAGGGTCCCGTTCCATGGCTTGACGCTTGAACGTTTTACCGGGCGTTGAGACTACAATCGAGCCACCCTCGACCGCATAAGCAACCACCGACGAGGCGGGCGCACCACCGCGCTTCAAGTGAGTCAGCACCGCCCAACGGTGCGCTTGAATAAACGCATCAAAGACCGTATTTGTCGAAACCATTAAGCCTCCTCACTAATTTTTCTGTTGTGAGCGCCAACTCAAGCAACTTCACTGCGCACCCTAACACCGCATTCTATGCAGTGACGACAATCGACAGGTGAAGCATCTCCGCCGCCCCACGCATCGGTTGTTCTGGCCCCCCAAGGTTCAGCAAGCCCTCTCCAACGGGTTACCGCTCTAAGCTGCGATAAGAGCGCAATTAATACGCCGCGATGTTTATTGCCTCGCTACGGGATCATCGTGCCAGCTGCATTAAAGTCAACGCTCGCCTGCTCAACATCCGGAAAGACTTCTTTCAACAAACTCAGCATATTCTGCGTGGACCGGCGGTCCGCCCGCTCGTGCAGGTGACCGGGTGGGCCAATGCGGCTTGGCAGCGCAAAGCCGTGAGGCGTTTTTGCATGATCAACAAAGCTCCAATCAACGCCGGCTTCATCCATCTCTGCAAAAAAACGGTCTTTGTGCGCCTGCAACACCAAATGATCCTCAGCCCCGTTCTCAATAAGGATAATGGTCTTAGTATTGTAGTCATTGGGAATTGGCTTCAGAGGCGGCCGCACCGCACCAAACCGCGCCGGACTCGGATCTTCCCCCGTTTGGAGTAGACCATGAAACGATACCACGGCGCTCAGATCGAGCCCGCCCCGGACACCCTCTAAAACAGCCATACCCCCAAAACAATAACCGATCGCCGCAGGCGATACGGCATCACTCACGCTCGCGTCAGCTTTCCCAGCGGTGATCCAAGCCTCTAGTAAGGCCCGAAACAATTCCGGGTCGTGGTCTAGCCAAACCATTGCCTCAAAACATTTTGTTTGAAATGCCTCGATCCGTCGCGGATCGGCGGGAAACTCGCGCTCATCGCTCGGTACCCGATCGCCATACATATCAATCGCCAATCCAACGTAGCCGAGTCGAGCAAGATATTCCGCCACATCGCGATCGAATTGTTTTAGTCCCTGGTAATTGTGAATAACCAAAACCAATGGTCGCGGCCCCAAGGCAGCGCTGGGCGCGACCAGATGGCCTTTGAAATGATGCTCCCGAAACGCAAAACCAATAGTCCGATGTTGCAGGTCCGGCGCCGGCGGCCAAAATTCAGTTGGATTCTTCACAGTATTTTCTCCAATTTTGACCTTACTGTAGACAGCTCGCACCCACCTAGCAAGCCAACGCTATTCCCCTAAGTGACAAAAACTGCAAGGCCCTCACCGCGGTGAGCAAGGGCTATGGGGCCTAGCAAAACTGTGCGTGTAATGACGACTTATAGCCGAAAACACATTTTGGCGACGCCGCTCATCTTCAACGCTGAGGACAGCAGATCGCAATACTTGCTGCACCGCAGCTAGGTGGAGAACTCAAGAACGCCTCAGGATTTTGGTTTGTATTTGATTAAGGTTGCAGCCCTCCCCGCACAAACCTAGTCTACCCGCCTTGAATTCGCGGCAATAAAAAGACGTCTGCGTTGTTTGGAATCGGTTGATCCCGGCGGTCGCGGTAGATTTCTCCATTAACGGCAACCGCCACGCCTTCATCGAGATGCATTTGCATCTCGGGGTACCGCAGAACAAGCGATTGCAGCAGCTCGCCAATGGTCGCGCCCGTGCACTCAACGCAGCGCGCGCCACCGGCCGCCTGACTCAAAATACCCGCTAGCTGAACCTCCATAATGCGGCCTTGGCTTACTCCTTGGCAGTCTCAATGGCATTTAGAATACGAGGCGGCGACATGGGCACATGCGTCATTCGAACCCCAACCGCATTGGAAACCGCATTACCGATCGCAGCCAACGGCGGCACAATCGAGGTTTCACCAACGCCCCTGACACCGTAAGGGTGATTTGGGTTTGGGATTTCAAGAATTTGCGTATCGATAAACGGTAAATCAGAGCAAACCGGAATTCGATAGTCTAAGAAACCCGCATTTTGCAGCCGGCCATCATCGCCATAGATATACTCTTCGTTCAATGCCCAACCAATACCTTGCGCTGCACCACCCTGGAATTGTCCCTCAACATAATCCGGATGAATCGCCTTGCCCGCATCCTGCACCACGGTATAGCGCAGTATTTTCGTAGCCCCAGTTTCAGGATCGACCTCAACATCACACATGTGACTGGCAAAGGAGACCCCAGCCCCATCAGCAACCACTTCGTTATGCCCAGCAATGGGCCCCCCTGTGCGAGGCGACTTCGCCGCAATTTCTTTCAACGACAAGGGTGGTAAATTATTGTTTTGCCTGCCCTTAGCCCGCGCTTCGCCCGCTTCCCAAATCACTTGTTCGACTGGAATATCCCAGGTTGCCGCTGCACGCTGCTTCAACACGTCAACTGCATTCCGTGCCGCAAAGATAGTCGCCATACCGGAGGAGAACGTACCCCGACTGCCTTCCGTTGTATCGTTATGCCCAAGAGAGTTGGTATCGCCAATGGTGACTCGAACCTGTTCGTAATCAATTCCCAGCTCTTCTGCTGCAATCAGTGCCAGCGATGCACGAGAACCACCAACATCCACCGTACCCACGGTTAAGTTTACCGAGCCATCGACACCGATATTGAGATCGGTACAGGTCTGCCCGCCAAAGTTAAACCAAAACCCGCACGCAACCCCACGGCCCTGATTTTTGCCCAGCTTTCGTTTCATATGCGGATGGTTTTTAACAGCATCCAAAGTTGGACCAATCCCGATGGGGCCATAAACGGGCCCGTAGGAAGCTTTGGTGCCCTTCTTGGCGGCATTCTTGATGCGAAAATCAACTGCATCCATGCCCAATTCAGCGGCCAACATATCGACCACACTTTCGACCGCAAAGGCTGCCATCGGCGCAGATGGCGCCCGATACGCCGCAACCTTTGGTCTGTTTACCAAGACATCGAAACCAACCGACTTCACATTCTTAAGATCGTAACAAGCGAATGAGGTCATCGCGCCAAACATCGCCCACATCCCTGGAAAAGCACCACTTTGGTAACGCAGTTCAGCGGTCGCCGCGGTAATCTTACCGTTGCGCTTGGCGCCAATCTTGACATCCACCGAGGTGGATGATGTTGGGCCCGTCGCTCTAAAGACTTCATCACGAGACATCACCAACTTGACCGGACGATTCGCTTTTCGCGATAACTGCAAGGCAACTGGTTCCGTCCAGACGTGAGTCTTACCGCCAAATCCGCCACCAATTTCAGAAGAGGTCACCTTCAACTTAGCAACCTCTAACCCTAAGAGGCTGGCGCAAACATTTCGGAAGGTAAAATGACCTTGGGTTGTAACCCACAACTCACCACTACCATCTGGCCCAAGCGTCGCCAAACAGGCATGAGGCTCGATATAGCCTTGATGGGTTTGTTCAGTTTTAAAGGATTTTTCAATAATGACATCGGCTTGTGCAAAGCCTGCATCGACATCCCCGTGTCCAAACTCACTGCGCTGGGCAACATTAGACGCAGTGGTTGGCGCAGGCGTCACGCCCGCCGTGCGGACCCAATCGTGAATGATCGGCGCACCGGGCTTAATCGCTTCATCCACATCCGTGACATGTGGCAATTGCTTGTAGGTCACTTTAATGAGCTTTAACGCTTTATTCGCTGTATCCGCATCGATCGCAGCAACTGCAGCGACCGCATGACCATCATAAAGGGCGCGCCCCCTGGCCATACAATTTTCCAAAATATCCATTAGCCCGCGATTACCACCGGTCAGGTCCGGGAAGTCCTTACCCGTCAGAACAGCCTTAACGCCGGGCAGCTTTTCAGCCTTGCTCGTGTCAATTTTTGTAATGAGCGCATGCGCATGCGGCGACCGTAACACCCGCCCAACCAATTGGCCCGCTGCATTGGCATCCGCGCCATACTTTGCGCGACCGGTGACCTTATCAACCCCATCAGGTCGGTTAACGCGCGTACCAACTTTCGTGAACCCTTGATTCGTATAATCTGTTTCGTAAGGCATATTCTTCCTTCCTTCAAGTTCTAGCATTTTTGGCGATTTCGGGTTTTATCAAATCAAATCTTCCTCGACCGTGACCAACCCTCACCTTGATTCTTTCTAATGACCCCCAGGTCCGAAAATGCGGTTATTGGGCCAACTCAATCATTTCCCCAAAAGTTATCGTGCAACCTTTTTACCACGACGCATAATCTTCGCAGCCGACTGAACCGCACGAACAATCTTGTCATACCCAGTACAGCGACAGAGATTACCGGCTAAGGCATATCGAATCTCTTCTTCGGTCGGGTTGGGATTTCGTTCGAGCAGAGATTTTGCGGCCACCAAGAAACCAGGGGTGCAGATGCCGCATTGCAGTGCCGCTTTTTCAATAAATTCTTCCTGCAACGGGTGCAACTTGCCGCCTTCGCTCAGGCCTTCTACAGTGCCGATTTCGCGGCCTTCGGCTTCCGCGCCGAGCACCAGACACGAACACACTAAGCGACCATCGAGGGTAATCGAACAAGCACCACAATCACCCGTGCCACAACCTTCTTTGACGCCCGTTAAATTAAGCCGATTCCGCAAGACATCTAACAAGGATTCATCTGCCGGACAAACATATTGAACAGCATCCCCATTCACTTTTGCTGAGACTGTTACGCCGTTCATTTTGATCCTCCTGCTCGTTCATAGGCAATGAGTGCGGCGCGCCTTGCCATCACACCCGCAACTTTCGTTCGGTACTCTATCGTGCCGCGCTTGTCATCGATTGGGTTACACGCAGCTCGGCACGCAGCAACCATCTTGTCGAGCGCCGCGTCATCCAATTTCGATCCGATCAATGCCTTCGCTGCTGCTGGCACGACCACTGCGGTTGGCGCAACAGCCCCTAAAACCACCTTGGCAGACTGAACAATGCCTCGCGACAGGGTCAAATTGATCGCTGCGCTCACAACCGCAATATCCATTTCCGTTCTTGGGGTAAACCGCAGATAGGCATCAGCAGATTTTCCAGTTCGTGCCGGCAGTACAACGGCTTCGATGAATTCATCGCGCGCGAGACTCGTCCGGCCCGGTCCCAACACCACTTTTTCAACAGCAACCCGGCGCTTTCCTTTTGGCCCCACGACCAAAGCCTTCGCACCCGCGGCAATCAATGCCGGCACACTGTCGGCGGCCGGTGACGCATTACAGAGATTACCAACGACCGTGCAGCGTCCCTGAATCTGATCAGAACCAATTAAATTCGCCGCTTCGACAACGCCCGGCCACAGATTGCGCAATTTCTCTGACTCGCTCAATCGAACTGCCGGGACAGCTGCCCCAATCTGTACACCAGCCGCTGCGACTTTAAGCGTTCGCAGGCTTTCGATCCGTTTAATATCAACGATCAAATCTGGCTCGATAGCCCCCATTTTCATTCGCACTAATAAGTCCGTGCCGCCGGCGAGCACGTGCGCGATCCCTGACTCTGACGCGAGCAGTGTCGCGGCGGCTTTTGTAGTTGTTGGCGATTCAAATCTCATAGTTTTCCTCGTTCATTATTAATCGGTCTGCGCCGGCCTATTACGTGGCCCCCTTGACGTTAGCCGTCAAGGGCGATTGACTCAATACCTCCTCAGGACTCTGACATTACTGATTCAATGAATCAACCAATCGTCACTAGAACTGCCTATATCTAAACTTAGACATGCCCGCAAATCAATCATTGCTGACATTAATTTAGGCTACACAAAACGGGCAAGATCCTTCCTGAGCGCTCGCCGAGATCGGCGGAAATGCGGGTTTCGAGCGCACGCTCGCGCTTTTGACCCGGGCCGCTGCGAATGGGATGATCAAGCCACTGCTGGTGCTAGGCTGACGAAATTAGTGCTGCCCACGACCCCGCTTAATCAGAACAAGGAAGACCGATGACCGAGAACATCGAGACACAACCAGTAGTAGAACTCAAAGACGGCGCTTTAATGGGTCGAATCAAAGATTCGGTTTATCTATTTTCTGGCATTCCCTATGCGGCACCACCCATTGGGGCTGCACGCTTCAAGGCCGCGCAGCCAGTGCAGCCCTGGAACGGTATTCGCGATGCGACAAAATTCGGGCCCGCGGCACCGCAGACCCCATCCGGCGGCATGACGGATCGAGTGCCAGTGCGCTGGGATGAAGACTGCCTGACACTCAATGTTGCAACGCCGAGTATCACCGCAGACAAGAAGGCAGTGCTGGTCTGGATTCATGGCGGCGCTTATCGGTCAGGACAAGGCGCCATTCCCTGGTACAACGGTGCGAGCTTCGCGACTCACGGCAATATCGTTGTTGTCACCATTAACTATCGCTTGGGCGCGCTGGGCTTTACCGATCTCTCAAGCTTTGCAGAAGGTTATGAAACATCGGGCGTGAATGGCCTGCTCGACCAAATCAAGGCGCTGGAATGGGTGCAGAATAATATTAGCGCGTTTGGCGGCGACCCAGAACGCGTAACCATTGCTGGCGAGTCTGCGGGCGCGTTTTCAGTAACCACCCTATTAGGTGCCGCTCGGGCGAAGGGCTTATTTCATCGTGCGATTCCTCAGAGTGGTGCGGCCCATCACACCTTGACGAAAGCCCAAGGGCTCAGGGTTGCCGAACTGCTGATGCAAGAGGCGCAGTCATCAGACGTGCATGCTCTGATCGACTGCCCCGTCGAAACCCTCTTAAAAGCGCAAGACACCGCCTCAGCCCGTTACCACACAGAGCGACACTCCCCTGGCGTACAAGCGTTCTACCCAGTTTGCGGTAACGAGGTGATCCCAACGACGTTGCTAGCGGCGATCGAGGCGGGCGTGGGACGCGATATCCCAGTCTTAATTGGGACCAATCAGGATGAATCCAGTCTCTTTATGCTGGGGTCAGCAGGCGATGATACGGCAGAAACCCAGAGCAAGGCCTACGGCAAAAATGACTTACACAAAGATTATGCCCGCCTGTTCCCCTCCTTCAGCGCCGGAGACATCGCCATCCGAATGGCCACCGACTTTTCGTTCAAGCTGCCCGCTGTCAGACTGGCTGAACTACGCGCGAAAACCGACTCTGAAACCTATGTGTATCAATTTAACTGGGCCTCGAGAATTCCGGGGCTCGGCGCAACCCATGCCCTCGAAATACCATTTGTCTTTAATATGCTGCACGCACCCGGCGTTACGGCCTTTATCGGCCCAGGGGCGCTACCCCAACACCTCGCCAGTCACATGCATGACATTTGGATCCGCTTTATCAATGGTGAAGCGCCAGCGTGGCCAAGCTATCAGCGCGCTGGTCGCGCCGTCATGCACTTTGATGAAACCTCTCGCTTGGAACCCAACGATTACGACGATGTGATTGGTCTTTGGGCCGGCCTGCGCTAAACAATCACCGGGTCGGGCATTTAGGCGGCGCTATCCGGAGCAGCCTTTTTGACGTCGAACCTGAGCACGACGTGCCGCGTCGCAGCGACGGCTAAGTCAGCAGCATTCGGCTCGAGTTTAAAATTGAGCCGAATGCCCGCAAATAAAGCATCGACTGGATTATGAGCGATCAGCCTCCGCATCTCCTGCGCTATCGTCTCAGCGTCGTTGACGACCAATTGAACGGGTGCAACCTGCCGTTGCCCGCGGTAAATAAATGTGGCCGTCGCGCAGCCCTGCAAATTGCGCCACCAAAGGTTTTCACCCAGAGTCAAACACACGAGACCGCCCGACTGCTTTGCATAGCTGACCGGTATTCGGAAGATGCGTCCCGACCGACGACCCGTGATCTCCAACAACATCAGCTGAAAACTAATTAACCGGTGCAATCGAGATTGCAGCACCCAAGCAACCACCGGATTAATCATTCTGAAAAACACCTTCACAGCCAGCCCTTTCTTTTAAATTTACTTGCTTTAAATGTCGCGCCCATCGATCAACTACGGTTGTCTGATATACGGCGCCAATGCCTGATGAGATGCCTTAGGACAAGACCACCCTAAAGGGGTCAGGCCACTCAGCCAAGCGCATCGGCCTCACGATGTAAACCAGGCCTCGCATTGCGAGACGCTTAACGCGCCTTTGGAAACTCACTAAGGCTGGATTCCCGGCAACGCGTTGAGCTGCTATGGTTCAACAAAGTGCTGTCAGCGAGTTTAGTTTGCATTTCCTAAATGCCAAGCCGCCAAGCTATACGATTCTTCCCCGAGGCGTCATTCTCGCCTACGCCGTCCCGCGAATTGCCTTCGGCATTATGGGGACATTATTTGTGGTGTACTTCATGAAGTTCGCCACCGACGTTTTGCTGATAGCGCCTGCCATCATCGGTACGATCCTCGCCATCGGTCGCTTGTGGGACGGCATTACGGATCCCATAATCGGATTTTTATCTGACCGGACACGCTCGCGCATCGGTCGGCGACGGCTCTGGTTATTTTGCGCGGCGGTGCCCATGGCCTTATCGCTGATTGGGATCTGGTCGCCACCCGAGTTTCTCAGCGGCGCCACACTCATCATTTGGATGACCCTATGCTTGTTGCTGTACGAAACAGCGCAGACCGCATTTTTTGTTCCCCACGGCGCCCTCTCGATTGAGCTATCCCAAGATTATCACGAGCGCACCCGACTGTATGGCCTTAGCCATATGATCGGTATCTTCGGCGTGGCTGCAGGACTCTTATCACTGCACTTTATGCAACAGGCTGAGGACAAACGGCTCTTTGCCTTTCAGTTGTCAATGTTTGCCGCGGCAGCCATTGCGCTACTGGTAATTTGGACCACTTACCTTCTTCCGGAACGCGCTGATCATCAAGGCCGGGCGTTTAAAAATCCCTTTCAAACCTTTCTCGACATCCTAAGAAACCCACACGCCAGACTATTACTCATCGTCTATGGCATTGAAACCTTTGGCGGCGCAACGCTCGGCATCCTTGCTGCCTATGCCGCCGAATACGTTGTTAAAATGGATTCCCTGGTCATCATTTTGGTTGTTTATCAGATCCCGCAATTCCTATTTGCCCCGCTTTGGATTCGTTTTTCAAAACGCACCGGCAAGCGCAACCTGTGGATTATCGGGACCCTCATCTCAGCGGTATCCTACGGCAGCCTATTCTTTGCTGGCGCGGGGAACGACCTATACGTTTACACCTCCTGTTTTTTTGCCGGCGTTGGCGCCGGCGCCGGCGCCGTGCTGCCGCCCTCGATTCAAGCCGACATTGTCGACTACGATGAATTCATGACCGGTGAACGCAAAGAGGGTGCTTATCTTGCGGTCTGGAATTTAGTCCGCAAAATCGCCAGTTCAATCACCGCTTTTGTCATTGGCCTTGCGCTGCAATTTTCAGGGTTTGAACCCAATGTCGAGCAAACCCAGGTGACTCAAGACACCATCCGCTATCTTTTGGCGCTCATGCCTTGCGCCTGCTATATTGTTGGCGCGCTGCTGCTCATGCGATTTTCTTTTAATGAGCCCGAGCATCGAGCGGTGCGCGTGGCCCTAGATGCGCGACAACCGCAACCAGTCGTTAACGAAAAGTAATAACCGTTACGCAGTCTTGGTGCGAAGGCGATCGACATCTGTATAAGCAGGACGCTCAAGGCCTTTACCGAAAAGGTGGTTTTACCGCCGACACGTTTAGTTTTAAGGATACGGAAGGCACCAATCACACCTCGGCATTAACCCATAATAAGGAAATCTATGAATCAGCTTGGTGCACTATGGCCTGTTAGCAACTATACCCTTGGTGGCGGCGGTATCGGTCAAGTTTGGGGATCAACCGATCAGGCAGAAGCCATTGCGACGACACGAACAGCCGTGGATCACGGCGTAACCTTGCTGGACCTTGCGCCAATGTACGGTCGCGGGGAGGCTGAGCGCGTGGTCGGCGCGGCCTTTGACGGCAATCTCCCCGACGGCATCCGGGTGACTTCCAAGTGTTTACTTCCAACCGATACAACAAAGGGAATTGCAGATCGCTTAGAAAAGTCCATCCTCCGCAGCTTAGAAAGTCTAAAGGCCGACCATATTGATTTGTTCTTCTTACACTCTCAGATAATTTTAGACGACTACCAGTTCCCTGCACCTTTAAATGAAACTCAACAGCAATGGTCGGTTACTAAACGATGTTTCGACGAGGCTGTGAGACCGGCTTTTGAAGCGCTGATCAAGCGCGGTTTGATTGGCGCCTGGGGCATCACGGGCACGGGCCACCCAGATGCCATCGAACAAATTTTAGCCAGTGACAAACCACCGCAAGCGGTGCAACTGATTAGCAATCTATTAGACAGCCCTGGCGGCATCAAGCGCTATCCGGAAGCGGCTCGACCGAGAGACCTCATGGCGCAAGCTGCGGCACGCGGGATCGGCGTGATGGGAATTCGCGCAGTCCAAGCCGGCGCATTGTGCACCGAATTTGACCGCCCTATTGCAGCGGATCATCCAGAAATGCTGGATTACGAGCGTGCCGCGCCCTTTCGCGCGCTCTGTCAAACGTGGGCCATGGATCCGGCAATCGTCGCGCATCGTTATGCGCTTGCTATGCAGGGGGTATCAACGGTTGTCCTCGGCGTTAAAAATCGACAAGAACTCATGGCCTGCCTCGATGGCGGCGGGCCTTTATCAATCGAACAAATCGCGTCGATCGATGCGCTTGGCTTGCAAATTCCGTAACAGGTCGTGATGCACGCAACATCAGTATTCTCTGATTATTCGGATGCTTGGATCGGCTGAGCTGAAGGTTTTATGCGATGTATCAACCCTGCTTTTAACGTTTTGGGCGTTATACTACCCCTTCAAAATCATGACCCCGTAATGACTAGGATACGCTATGACTCGCCTTGTTAAACTCGTCCAACTCGGATGCTTTGCACTCTTCAGCCTGACCCTTATAACCGGCTGCACGACAAGCCCGACGTCCGAACCTTTGATCAACACGGCCGTAACCAATGAGGTTGTTAAAAGCCCCAACGATCAAAGGGATTATGCCCACGTCACCCTCGAAAACGGCATGCGCGTACTGCTCATATCAGATCCTGCTGCGGATAAGTCAGCGGCCGCGCTGGTTGCCTTTCGAGGCAGCTTTCACGATCCAGAGGATCGACCCGGACTGGCTCACTTTCTTGAGCACATGTTGTTCATTGGAACCGAAAAATACCCTGAACCCGACGGTTATTTTGCGTTTGTTCAAAAACATGGCGGCGGCTCGAATGCTTACACCGCACCGGATCACACCAATTACTTTTTTGATATCCAGCCAGAGTATTTCACCGAAGGCTTAGATCGTTTTGCACAGTTTTTTATCTCGCCGCTCCTCGATAAAGCGTACGTTGACCGGGAGAAAAATGCGGTGCATTCAGAGTACCAGATGCAAATCAAAGAGGATGGCTGGCGCGGTTTTATGGTCCAGAAGGTCGCGATGAACCCTGATCACCCGATGTCCAAATTCAGCATCGGCACGCTTGATACGCTGGACGGCGATGCCTACAGCGCGTTGATCACTTTTTTTGAAGGCCATTATTCTGCTAACCAGATGGGGGCGGTGATCCTACATAACGAGCCCATTACAACGCTTATGCCTTGGGTCACCGAACTCCTAGGGCAGGTGCCTAACCGAGATTTACCCGATCTGAACCTAACGACCCCCCTAACCGCACCGGGACAATTGCCAGCAACCTTACGGCATCAAACCTTGAAGTCAGATCGATCCGTCTCCTTTGCATTCCCGATTCCAGCCATTGACCCTTATTACCAAACAAAACCGACCGGTTATATCGGATCACTCATCGGCCATGAAGGGCAAGGCAGCCTACATCAACTGCTTACGCAAAAAGGCTGGATTACCGGGCTAGGTGCCGGTAGCGAAAATATCGATCAAGCCAACGCGATGTTTGAGATCACCGTTCAGCTCACCGAAGCTGGCATGGATCAAGTGCCCGCCATCACAGACCTCGTTTTCAACTACATTAACCTGTTACGCACGGAGAAAGCTCAAGCGTGGCTGTATCGCGAGGCAGCAACCGTTGCGACCTTAGGATTTCGCTTCCGCGAGCAGATCCCCTCCATTTCCACAGTACAAAGCCTCGCTCCCAATCTTATGAAGTTTCCTGCAAAGGACCTTTTGGTTGCCCCTTACTTATTGGAAAACTTTGATGCCGAGCTTATCGACAATTACTTAGGCTACCTGCGTCCAGACAATGTTCTGGTTACGGTTGCAGGCCCTGAGGTTGAAGGCGATAAGACAGAGCAATGGTTTAACGTTGCCTATTCCTTGGAGAATGGCATCGCGCGAAACGAAACGATTGCCAGTACTCTAACGCTACCGGCACCGAACCCATTTTTACCCGAAGATTTAACCCTAATTGAATCAGCTAACAGTGCACCAGAGGCACTGCCTGACACCGGGCCAATGGCGTTTTATCTTGCCGCCGACACCGAATTTGGTGTGCCCCGCGCAACGCTGCACGTTAGCCTGAGACGACCCAACGGCCTGATCTCTGTTTCAGATACTGTCCGCGCACGCTTATACCGAAACTTAGTTGAAGATGATTTGAACGCCCTATCCTACCCCGCGCTTCTGGCCGGCGTTAGCTACGGTATCTCGACACCAGACCGGGGTTTTCGGATTAGCCTCGGCGGCTACCAGGACAAACAAAGCGCGCTCCTGCAGGTGGTCTTAAACCAGTTAACCGGTCTCGTTATTAACCCCGACCGGTTTTTCGTTTTGAAGACAGAACTAGAAAATAGCTTACAGGACTCCTTTAAAAACCGACCCTTCCAGCAAGGCTTTGATCGCTTAAGACAAAATCTACTGTCCTCGAGCTGGCCCGCAGAAGCTCAGTTGGCTGAATTGGTGACGGTTACCCCGGAGGATCTGACACTTTGGCGAGACGCTTATTTCAAGCAGGTTGGTGTCGAAGCGCTGGCGGTTGGTAATCTAGATATGAGCGCAGCGCAGCGGATCCAAAGTCAATTGGCCAACAGCTTAGCCATTGCGCCGGTCGCCGCCGCGGCCCCGACCGTGACTCAAATCGACGGGCCAGTGACCGAGATCATGACCATTGATCACAACGATGCGTCCCTCGTGTTTTACCTTCAAAACAATGATGATGCTCTGCTAGAGACGGCTAAAAGCAAGCTCTTGGGCCACATCATCGCGCCTGAATATTTTTCTTCACTCCGCACAGAGCAACAACTGGGTTACGTGGTGTCGGCCTTTAGCCCGGAATTTGAGCAACAAGGCGGTCTCGGTTTTGTCATTCAATCGCCTTCAGCGCCCGCTGCCGCGTTACACCAGAAAACCCTCGAATTTCTCTCAGGCCAGGTTACCCGGCTAACTGATATGACGCCTGAAGACTATGCACAGAATCAAGAAGGCTTGATCGCGCAGGTGCTCGAGAAAGACAAAAACCTAGGAGACCGTGCTTGGCGGTATTGGTCTGATCTAGATGAGGGTTATCAGGGCTTTGATGGCGACCAGCAATTAGCTGATGCCATCTTAAGCATCGACCAAGAAAGCTTAAAAAGGTATCTCGACAGCATGCTCAAGAAAGCCGAAAGCCAATACTTACTGATCCTTAGTGAGGGACGATTTAAAGAATCTGATTCAGCATCGGACGAGGCGTCCTAAAATCTGCAACCACGGCAGCGAATCACATCATTCGCTGCCGGCTATTGCGGTCCCAACCGGCATCAAGGACTCTTTGCGAACCCATTGAACCCTCTACTCACGCTTACAAACGCGATGCGCCTGAACAGGGCCTGCCCCTCACGTAACACCAAAATGCCGATTGAAGCCAAAAGCCCGCCTGATCACTTTAGCCACGTTATGGCTTAACCCATCAAAGCGTTAACAGCTGTTTGCCAAAATTGGCACCGTCAAACACTCGTTTCAGGGTCGCCGGTATTTGCTCAAAACCAGACTGAACATCCTCTTTATAGAGCAGCTGCCCTTGTTCCAACCAGTCGGCCAAGCGCGCTCGAGCTGCCGGAAACTCACTCGCATAATCGGTAACCAAAAAGCCGGACATGGTTGAGCGCTGGAAAACCAAATTAAAGTAGTTTGCTGGCCCAGCTGGCAGGACCGCCTGCTCATAACGCGAGATACCACCGCAAATAACCACCCGCGCATTGAGCGCAATGCAAGCCAGGGCATCATTCAAAATGGTGCCACCAACATTGTCGAAAAACACATTCACGCCACCAGGACAGGCAGCCCGGATAGCGGCTTTGACTCGGTCGTTCTTATAATCAATCGCCTCATCAAACCCCAATTCATTGACCAACCAAGCGCATTTTTCGGCCCCGCCTGCGATGCCCACAACACGACAACCGGCAAGTTTCGCCAATTGGCCAACGATCGAACCCGTGGCACCAGCCGCGCCTGACACCAACACGGTATCGCCCGCAATCGGGCGGCCGACTCGAAACAAACCGAAATAGGCGGTAAGACCCGTTCCACCGAGGGGGCCGAGGTGCGCTGCAATCGGCGCATCACCGGTTATCACGTCGAGTTTTTGCGCTGGCATCACCGCATAGCGCTGCCAACCGAGGGGGCCCATCACTTTTGTGCCAATCGGTAATCGATCAACATTGGACTCGATGACTTCTCCCACGCCTGTGGCATTCATCACCTGCCCAAATTCCGTTTCCGCGGCATAACCGACGTTCTCCATTTGCCCTTTCTGGGAGGGGTCAAAGCTCAACATCTCAACTTTAACCAGAACTTCACCTTCCGTCAGAGCCGGCAATACCATGGTATGTCGTTTAAAGTCTGATGTTTCCAAGGCCCGTCCTTTCGGACTACCGTTAATTAACCATTGATCATTTTCCACACGCACTCCTTAATTGTTACGCCAACGAGATTGACTCGCGAGTTCGCTCAACGACCAGCCCGCGCTATCCGAAAAGCTCATAAAACCCTACTGAATCATGTCACCAATACGAATAATTTTAAGCGTATTCGTGCCACCATGAACATTCACAAAATCGCCTTTTGTCATAATCACCAGGTCCCCCGGCTCAAGATGCGCTATTTTGCGCACCGCCTCCACCGCCAAATGATTGATCATTGAGGGTTTCATTGCCGAGGCTTCAAAATAAACCGGAATAACGCCCTTATAAAGCGCCGTGATGGCACTCGTCCCTACTTGTTCTGCCAAGGCAAAAATCGGCAAGGACGATTGCATGCGCGACATCCAGCGCGGAGTTTTGCCAGTTTCAGTTAAACAAATGACGGCTTTAAGGCCAGACAACTGGTTTGCGGCATACATTGCAGACAGCGCAACGGCTTGATCAATCTCAGCAAAGAGGGGTGTTGATTGATGCTGAGCGCGCTCAAGAGTGGGATGCTGCTCCGCGCCAACGATGACTCGGGCCATCGCTTGAACCGTTTCAACCGGATAGCGACCGACCGCTGTTTCTGCCGACAGCATGACAGCATCAGTGCCATCCAGAACGGCATTGGCGACATCAAACACCTCCGCTCGGGTCGGGGTCGGCGCATCAATCATCGATTCCATCATTTGGGTTGCGGTAATGGTCACTTTATTGGCAGAAATCGCGCGGCTAATGAGTTCCTTCTGAGCGGCGATCAGATTCTCATCTCCAATTTCAACACCCAAATCACCGCGCGCAACCATGATCCCATCCGCCGCCGCAATAATCTCTGAAAGCCAAGGCTCAGCGATGGCCTCGGCGCGCTCCATCTTGGCGATAATGTGCGCCTGACTGCCAGCGCTCGATAAATGCTGGCGCGCCAAATGAACATCTTCAGCCGATTTCACAAAAGACACCGCGAGATAATCTGTTTTGAGTTCAGCAGCAACTTTTAAGTCCGAAAAATCTTTTTCAGTGAGCGCGGGTGCGGATAAGCCCCCGCCAAACTTGTTCACGCCCTTGAGACCCGAAATGATTCCTCCACGGCGAACAACACAGTCTGCCCCAGTGGTATCAAGGCTTTGTACTTCAAGCTCAAGGCGACCGTCATCGATCAGCAATCGATCTTTTGGCGCAAGGTCGGTGAGCACCCAAGATTCTAAATAAACTACCTTGTTTGATCCTGCCAGCGGGTCAATCCGCGTTGATAACTTAAAGTGATCACCGACGTGTAAATGTGGTTTTTCGTTCGCTACAAACTGTCCGATTCTGATTTTCGGCCCCTGTAGATCACACAGGACCGCAACCGGTTGGTCTAAGCGTTGGCTGATCGCGCGCACATGCCCCGCAGTCACAACGTGATGTTCGGCAAGGCCATGGGAGAAGTTCAGCCGAAAAACGTTTACGCCCGCTTGGATCAACGCCTCGATGGTATCAGGATCGTCACTCCCAGGGCCCAAAGTTGCGACGATCTTCGTCCGCCGCCATAAATCGCTCACAAATAGACTCCCTCATTTTATTTCTACGCGCTGACCAAAACGCTCGAAGAATGCTGTTACTGAAATCCGTGGCCTGAAATAACGCAAAATCCGATCTTCGATTCATTCGACTAAGGTAAGACCTTGCGTCAATTCTGCCCCGCCCGCCACTCGCCGCATCTAACGTCAATCAGCTGCTCGGCAACGCGCAAAATTCATAGCTTACAAAACCGATCAATCCCATCGCCAACGAGGACTGGGAAGGTTCAACCCACGCGGGGTAATCCTAAGCGCAACCCAGGCTGGCCTTCTATATTACGACGATTGAGTCAATCACCGACAAGCGACTTTCGCCGTCTTGAGCCAGCCTGCTAGTGCTCGGGGTGAAGATCTGGAAGCGCTGGTTGGTTAAACTGCAGTTTAACCATTTCACGATACAAAGGTTCATGCTCCATAAGCCATTGGTGCTGGCCAATATTGATCACCTTCCCATCAACCATCACCAGGATTCGATCTGCGTTCATAACGGTTGCCAACCGATGCGCTATGACGAGCGTCGTGCGCTGCTGGCGGAGCTGATCGAGCGCCGCCTGAACCAATCGCTCGCTTTCAGCATCGAGCGCATTGGTCGCCTCATCCAAAAGCAAGATGGTCGGATTCTTAAGCACGGCTCTCGCAATGGCAATGCGTTGCCGCTGACCGCCTGATAAGCGCGCGCCCTTTTCGCCAAGGTCGGTGTCATAGCCTTCGGGCAATGCGGCTAAAAAGTCATGCGCATGCGCGATCTTTGCCGCTTGGACAACCGCCGCATCCGTCGCCTGCGGCGCGCCAAATCGGATATTGTCTTTCGCGCTGACACCAAAAATAACGGTCTCCTGCGGAACAATACCTATAAATTGTCGCAGCGTTTTCAGCGACAACTGCTGCAGGCCAATACCATCAATTTTGATCTGCCCTGACTGAGGGTCATACATTCGCAGCAGCAACTGAAACACCGTCGACTTGCCGGCGCCCGATGGCCCAACAACCGCAATCTGCTCACCCGGCTCGATGGTCAAACTTAAGTCTTTTATCGCTCGCGACTCTGGTCTTGATGGGTAGCTGAAGCTAACAGTTGCCAGCTCTAACCGCCCTGGGCTTTTTTCAACCAGGGTTTCTGGCGCCTCGGGGCTGACCACTTCCGGACGCAATAGCAAGAGCTGACCCAGGCGCTCCATCGCGCCCGCAGCACGCTGAAGCTCTCCCCAAAATTCGATAAGCGCGCCGCCAGACGCCCCGATCAGCACGGCATAGATCACAAACTGACCCAGTTCCCCACCGGTAATTTCTTGGGCCAACACCGCCCGCGCGCCGACCCACAGCACCACAATAAAGGCGCCGAACAGGCCCGTCATCGCAACCGTTGTCAGTAATGCCCGGGCCTTGATTCTCGCAACCGCGGTGGTGAAACTGCTCTCAACCGCTGCTTCAAACCTTGCAACCTCGACGGGCTCTGCGGTAAACATTTGCACCGTTTGCACCGCATTAAGCATCTCGCCCGCTTGACCGCTCGCATCGGCTATGCGGTCTTGCGAGTCTCGAGACAACCTCCGAACCCAACGGCCAATAATCATGACCGGCGCAATGACCGCCGGCAATAAAACGAGCAACATGAGCGTCAGTTTTAGATTGGTAAATCCCAAAAGCACCAGGGCGCCCAAAAACTGAATGCTCGACCTTAAGACTATCGATAAACCCACTCCAGAAATGGATTGAATTAACGTCGTGTCGGTTGTCAATCGAGAGAGTACCTCACCGACCTTCGTGGACTCAAAGAACTTCATATCCATAGCCAGAACTTGACTAAAAACCTGATTGCGAAGATCTGCAACGACGCGCTCGCCGAGCCAATTGACGAAATAGGCACGGGCTGCGCCAAACACCCCAATCAAGACTGCAAACCCCATCAGCACAAAAAAGTACTGATCAATTTGGGAGGCTGCTTCTGATGAAAAACCGTGATCAATCACATCCCGTACCGCCATCGGCATCAGCAGAACCGCCGCTGAAGACAATAAAAGCGCCACGAGCGCAAGGACCAACGTGCGCCAATAGGGTGTAATAAACGGCACGAGCATTAGCAGAGGCCGAATGGACTTGCTGATGGGGCGGTCTTCTAATGCTGCATCGGTCATAGGATTCCTAAACACAACCGGCGTAGATCGCGGGTTGCGTTGCGCATTAGACCACATTCAACAAAACCAGCGAACAGCTGACGCTTTGGGCATCCCGAGCAGCGCCTAATCAAGCTCAAAAAGCATCCTGCCAAGGACTAAATTGAAAAGCCGCGCCGTCTACTTGTCGACATAGGGCTGTCTATAAAACGCTCAGGGCTGTTCATCAAAAACG
>Ga0233426_10001455_pt1 | contig 21669 bp, 22 predicted proteins | sample SI_118_April2016_6_FD_179875 | JGI IMG/M metagenome (GOLD analysis project Ga0233426, IMG submission 179875) | Seawater microbial communities from Saanich Inlet, British Columbia, Canada - SI_118_April2016_10_MG | ecosystem: Environmental > Aquatic > Marine > Inlet | place: Canada: British...
ACACTTATATGGCGGACCTTTCATGACCACGCTCAGATACATCTGTTACGGCTACACTTTTTCCCTGCTTGTCGCCGCGGCACTCAATTACATCCCCGGCCTCACCGATGTGGAGGGCCGCACATTCGGCATCTTCGCGCTCGATATTTTTGACGACAGCCTGCATTTCTTTTCCGCCATCTGGGCGCTTATCGCAGGCATCATGTCTCACCGCGCCTCGCGCATCTTCCTCATCTACTTTGGAGCGCTGTATTTCGGCGACGGATTCCTAGGCCTCATCACAGGCTCAGGCTACCTCGATTTCGGTATTTTCAACAACGGCATCGTCGATTACCCGTTTTTTTTCAAGATCTTGAACAACTTACCGCACCTGTTCTTGGGCGGCTTCGCGATGTTCTCTGTCTGGATGTGGGATCGTAAATAATGCGGTTTGCGTGGCGATGGATAAAACGGGCGATCATCTTGCTGGTGATCCTCGTGATCGGCCTGCTTGCGCCCGTCGGCTATAACGAACTGGCCTGTCGCGGCGACGTGAAAGACGAAGCCTTTACCCCACAAATTGAAACCGCAGAACACCGCGATGAATCCGCCACCTACCTAACGTATCCAGAATGGCACATCGTGTTTGCCTATGATGATTATGCCAAAGTATTGGAGGATGGAAACCCACACAAATACGGGTATTTCCGTTCAATTTCAGGATTTTGGTCCGCACTTTGCAACCTAACCGAAACTGCAGATAACCACGGCGGCGCACCTGAAACAAAAAACATGGTTTACGTCATCGGGGTCAGCTTTACCGCCGAACTCCTCGCCAAAGCGACTTATGAGGAAACCATCGGCCGCCTGTTCAGCTGGTTCGCATCAGAGCCCACCGCCAGTGACAAAGCCTCGGCACAAATAGCACGGGATTACGCGGAATTCTTGCACCAAATCCCGTGGTACAAATATAATTTTCCCGCCGACATCGCAGAGCTAAAATCAATCGGCCCGCGATCCCTGCGCGATCGTGAACGTCAATTCGCACTTGGGCTCGAGTTTGGGACAAAAACTCAATACGCCAAAGCCATAGCCAAAGCAGTTGAAGCGGCAGGCCAAGCGAAACTGACCCTCCGAACCATCGTTTTGGACATGAGCGTCGAAGATTTATGCGCCATTGACGGAGTCACAATCATCCGCGCCACGCCAGATGGTACAGAAATCGAAACGCCGCGTTACGCATCCTTCACCACCATTCTGCGCCAGATTGCCGCCAAAGGCGGGCGTATCGCAGAAATCGCGGGCAATGACGAAATCATGCTCACCATCACGGGTCGCAACCGCCCAGAAATCCTCCGAGATTTGCCCGTGCTGGCCTCCTTGGAACGGCAGGGCTATGATGATTTGCGCTGGTTGGTGAACGTGCAACTGTCCGATTTATCCACCGTGATCCGCGCTTTGGAAGGAACCGATGCGACGCTGGAACATATTTTCGATTATTAACGTAATCGCCTGCGCGTGGCTGGCCCTTTCGGCATCTGTGATGTGGGCAACCGACGCCGCACCAGGCGCGCTGGTTTTCTTTCCCACGACCGCACTAATGTCGAACCTCCCCCCCGATACCGCCGTCACCGGTGGGTCAGTCATTTCCGTCACGCTTTCCAGCACCAAACCCCACCTCACACGCAAACTTTATGGCGCAGGGGCGTGGCTCGTTCTGCCCGCAGGCCTAACGGGGTGTCTAAAACCGCCCAGCGCCTTTCGCTGAACCCTTGTCGCACCGTGTTTAATCCCCTAAATCAGCATCAACTCCAGTTTTATGAAACGAGAAAACAATGCTCGAACTTAATGCAAACCCTGCCCCCGCTGATGACCTGATCAAAGACGTGTCCGAGGCCACATTTATGGAAGACGTGGTCGAGGCTTCAAAAACCACCCCCGTCATCGTCGATTTCTGGGCGCCATGGTGTGGCCCGTGTAAAACGCTCGGCCCCGCGCTCGAGGCGGCGGTTAAGGCGGCTGGCGGCAAAATTAAAATGGTCAAAGTCAACGTCGACGAAAACCAAGGGATCGCAGGCCAGTTGCGCGTGCAATCCATCCCAACCGTTTTCGCGTTTCACGATGGCCAACCCGTTGATGGCTTTCAAGGCGCGGTACCGCCATCCGAAATCGAAGCCTTCATTCAAAAAGCAATCGACCTTGCCCCCGAGGAAGACAACGGCCTTGCCGATGCGATCATCGCCGCAGAAGAAATGCTCGCCGAGGGTTCGGCTGATGACGCGGCGCAAACTTTCGCCGCTGTTTTGGAAGAAGAACCAAACAATCCCGCCGCATTTTCGGGCCTCGTGAAATCACACATGGCGTTGGGAGAGCTAGAAAAAGCCCAAGCCATGATAGCAAACATCCCGGCCGAAATCGAAAATGAAACAGCCGTGCAATCGGTCAAAGCACAGGTCGAATTGGCCGCCAGCGCCGCTGATGCAGGCGAAGCAGGCGAACTGTTGGCCAAACTAGAAGCCAATCCAGATGATCACGAAGCGCGCCAAGAACTCGCCACCGTTTTTGTGGGCGAAGGGAAAGTCGAAGAAGCCATCGACGAGCTGCTTGACCTATTCCGCCGCGACCGCGATTGGAAAGAGGGTGCCGCCAAAGAACAGCTGTTCAAAATCTTTGACAGCCTCGGTCCGATGGATGAAATGGCCAAAACAGGTCGTCGAAAATTGTCTTCAATGATTTTTGCCTAATCAAACCAAAGAGCTATGTCAGCAGTATGAACAATTTTTCTGACCTTCCAAAAACCATCCCCGTGTTCCCGCTTCAGGGTGTGCTGCTGTTGCCCCACACGAAACTGCCGCTGAACATCTTTGAGCCGCGTTACATCACGATGATTGATGATGCGCTAAAGACGGAAAATCGGCTGATCGGCATGGTACAACCGCGCGAAATGCCCAGCGGAAACGACGATGCCTGCCTTCAGCACATCGGCTGCGCGGGCCGCATCACCTCATTCTCCGAAACCGAAGACGGCCGCTACATGATCACCTTGTCAGGCCTCAGCCGTTTTCGCGTTTCTAACACACACGAGGGCTTCTCGCCCTACCTCACCGCAGATGTGGACTGGACCAGTTTCAAAGCAGATCGCGGCGGCAAAGACATCGACACAAAATTCGACCGCCCCAAATTCCTCAAGACACTGTCACGATTTTTCGATGCCACGTCTTTGTCAACCGATTGGGACAGCCTGAAAGACGCCGACGAAGAATTACTGGTCAACTCACTGTCGATGCTCTGTCCGTTCGAACCGCAAGAAAAACAAGCATTGCTCGAAGCACCCAACCTGACAAACCGTCGCGAAACACTGGTGACATTGATGGAAATTGCCGTGGCGGGCGATCCAAGCGAGGATTTAATGCAATGAGCACACCTCCCGCAAAATCCGACCCAAAGATGCTCGAAGCCCTGATATGCCCTGAAACCCAAGGCACGCTGAGCTACGACAGCGAGGCCCAAGAGCTGATCTCAAAGAAGGCAAGGCTCGCTTTCCCGATCCGCAACGGCATTCCAATCTTGTTGGTAGACGAGGCCCGCACGCTCGATTAAATCATGCGCCCTTGCATCAATTTGGGTAAATCTCCCGTCAAACCCGCCGCCTGTCGGATCATCGAACGCCGCGCCGCAGGGGCCGCGTTAACCGCACCCAGCGCCAAATCACGCGCAGCGCGCAACAGCGGATTGTCGTTCGAAAACACACGGTTAATCCCATCCGTCGCAACTGCCAGCGCCGCCGTGTCAAACCGTCGCCACTGTTCATAAGGCTGCAATGCGTTTGACGAGCCAATGTCCTGCCCGCGCCGCGCCGCGTCTGCCAGCACTTCGGCCAATGCTGCCACATCGCGCAAACCAAGGTTCAAACCCTGCCCCGCCAACGGATGAATCCCATGCGCCGCATCCCCAACCAGCGCCACACGATCCGACACAAAAGACTGCGCCAACGACAGGCCAAGCGGATATTTAAACCGGCCACCTGCCAACTGAACATCGCCTAAAAACTCGCCAAAACATGGGCGCAAACAGGCCAGATATTCCGCATCCGAAAGGTCATGAATGGCATCCGCACGCGCGCTACTTTCTGTCCAAACAATCGAAGAGCGATTGCCAGGCAACGGCAAAATCGCCAACGGCCCAGAAGGCATAAACAACTGATGCGCACATCCATTATGGGGCAGTTCATGCTCCACAGCACAGACCAGCGATGATTGCGAATACTGCCAGCCGGTACGACGAATACCACTGCGCTGCGCGACCTGACTTTGCCGCCCATCACAGCCAACCAACATACGCCCACGCAACTCACGCCCATCATCCAGCGTGACGGTCACGCCACCTGTTTCAACGCTATGCGCCGTAACTTTCACACCCGATAAATGCGTCACACGATCCGTATCCGCCACACGATCCAACAGCGCACGGCGCAAAAAGCGATCCTCGATCATGTGCCCCATCGGGCCTTCTTCAATCTCGTGATGATCAAAATGCAGGAAATACGGCGATGCCCCTTCACCGGGCCGCCCATCCGAAACCTTGATATCCAGAATAGGCTCGCTCTCGCCCCTAATTCCGTCCCACACACCCAGCACGTTCAACATCCGTTGCGAGGTCAGAGCCAGCGCATAACCGCGTCCGTCAAACGCCACGTCCTTGCGCGTATCAACGGGCAACGCATCCACAACGGTGCTGTCAAATCCAACCTGCGCAAATGCCAGCGCCAGCGCGGTGCCATTCAGCCCACCGCCCACAATCACGATATCTGTATCAAAACTCATACCCCAGATATGCGCCAAACGCTGGGATTGTCCATTGGGCATTCCGCCGCTACGGTTTCGAAAATTGAACCGAAGGGATATCTCATGTCAGACACTTGGCTTACCGCAACCGCATCCGACCTTGGCCGTGGCATTGCCGCTGGCGATATCGACCCAATCGCGCTGACGGAAACCTATCTTGATGCAGCAGAATCCCACGAATTCAGCATGCGCATCTACACCCACGTCACCTATGACCGCGCGATGTCCGAGGCCAAAGCCGCCAGAGCACGCGCCGATGAAAACTTGCGCCATTCCCTGCTCGATGGGGTTCCAATTTCATGGAAAGATTTGGTGGATACCGCTGGCATCGAAACCAAAGCTGGCACCAACCTGTTGTCGGGCCGCATCCCAACACACGACGGTGAATGCCTGCAAAACGCCACCCGTGCAGGCCTTGTTTGTGTCGGCAAAACCCACATGTCCGAACTCGCGTTTTCGGGCCTTGGCGTGAACCCAATCACCGCCACACCGCCCTGCGTAAACGATCACGATGCCGCACCCGGTGGCTCCTCCTCTGGCGCTGGCACATCCGTTGCATTCAATACCGCCGCCGCTGGAATCGGGTCTGATACAGGCGGTTCTGTGCGTATTCCCGCCGCTTGGAACGATCTTGTTGGCCTAAAAACCACCGCAACACTCGTTTCGCTCAAAGGCGTTGTCCCGCTCGCGGAATCCTTTGATACAATCGGCCCGCTTTGCCGCTCGGTTGAGGACGCGGCACACCTGTTAGGCGTCCTGACAGGTGGCACAATCCCCGATTTAACAAACGCCTCCCTTGCAGGCCGCCACTTCGCCATTTGCAAAACCTCCGCGCTCGATGATCTGGAACCGAGCGTCGCCCAAGGGTTTGTCACCGCCGTCGCCAAACTCGCCAATGCAGGGGCAAAAATCACCGAACTCGACATCCCTTTCATGCCCGAAGCCCTCAGCCTATCCAGCGTGCTGTTCACCGCCGAAGCCTACGCAGAATGGAAAACCGAACTTGAAGCCACGCCCGAAGTGATGTTCCCAGAGATCCTCGAACGGTTCCGAATCGGCCTGTCCCATTCCGCCGTCGATTACGTGCGAAACCACAAACGCATGATGCAATTGCGCAGTGAATACAACGCACTCACCGCCCCTTTTGATGCAGTCCTCATGCCCACAGCCCCCGTCATGCCGCCGAACGTCAAACGCCTCGAAACCGACAGCGAGTTTTACCAACGCATCAACCTGCTCGCATTGCGCAACACCCGCATCGGCAACTTGATGGGCCTCTGTGCACTCACCCTGCCAACAGACGAGAAAAGCGTTGGCCTCATGGCTCTGTCTGCCCCCTTTAGCGAAGCAAAGCTGTTGCGCGTCGGTGCGGCAATGGAATCCGCCCTGCGCAATTAGCACCCTTTAGGACAAAAAAGCCACAGATCGCCCGCCTTCGCCAAAAGACGTTTGGCGTAACCCCTTCTTTTGGCTAATGTATTGGGAAACGGGGCGCTTAGACCCCAGACCCTGAGGCAGATATGCAATTTCCAGAGCGGTTTTCGGACCTGCCAGAGTACGCTTTCCCGCGTTTGCGCGCGCTGTTGGATGTTCATCCAGCAGGTGGTGACGTTTTGCCCATGTCCTTGGGCGAACCCAAACACGCATTCCCAGCTTTCGTAACTGAAGAAATCGTTAAAAATGCTGCGGGTTTTGGCAAATATCCACCCAATGATGGTGCGCCAGAACTGCTGAGCGCGATTTCCGATTGGGTACACCGTCGCTACAGCGTGCGCATCGACGCCGCCACACAAATTATCTCGCTCAATGGCACACGCGAAGGCTTGTTTAACGCCTGTATCGCCACCTGCCCCGAGGCGAAAAAAGGCAAACAGCCAAACGTGCTGATGCCCAATCCGTTCTACCAAGTGTACGCTGTGGCCACGATGACCGCAGGCGCGACACCCGTGTATGTGAACGCCACCGCAGAAACTGGTTTCTTGCCAGATTTCGCTACGGTCTCCGCAGAAACGCTCGACAACACATCCATCGTCTACCTGTGTTCACCGTCTAACCCACAAGGTGCCGTTGCCACATCGACATACTGGCGCAACCTTTTGGAATTGGCCGAAAAACACGATTTCCGTGTCTTTGCCGATGAATGCTACTCCGAGATTTATCGCGGCACCGCACCCACAGGCGCAATCGAAGTTGCACAGGAAATGGGCGCGGACCCAGAACGCCTGATCATCTTCCATTCCTTGTCCAAACGCTCCAATCTTCCGGGGCTTCGCTCTGGCTTTGCGGCCAGTGGCCCAAAGAATATTGCGGCGATGAAACAGCTTCGCAATTACGCAGGAACACCCCTGCCAACGCCTTTGCAACACGCCGCGATCCGGTGCTGGAACGACGAAGACCACGTCATCGAAAACCGCGCGCTGTACGGTGCGAAATTTACCGTGGCAGATGAGATTTTTGGCGACGTTGCGGGCTACGTTCCGCCACAAGCAGGCTTCTTTTTATGGCTTCCTGTAAAAGACAGCGAAGCAGCCGCGTTAAAACTTTGGAAAGATTCTGGAGTCAGAGTCCTTCCTGGGGATTACTTGGGCAGAGACGTGAACGGCCAAAATCCGGGGGACGGTTACATCCGTGTCGCGATGGTCGCACCAATTGATGACATGACGCGCGGATTGAAAGAAATCCACCGTCATTTGTACGAGGGATAGGGATATGGCTTATCAAACGCGGTCACGCGATCCATTGCTGGAAACACACATGCAAGAGGCGATCCGCAAACGCGGCCGCGAACTTATCGGATTGGCTATGGTTGGCCTGTCGATCCTATTCGGCGCCATGTTATGGAGCTATTCTCCGACCGATCCCAGCTGGTCTTCTGCCACATCCGCCCCTGCCCAAAACATGCTCGGCGCGTTCGGCGCTGGCATTGCGTCTAAACTCATCCTCGCAGTTGGTTGGGCCGCTTGGTGCATGCCGCTCCTCCTCTTCGTTTGGGGCACTCGTTTCGTTCTACATTTGGGCGACAATCGCCTGCTCAGCCGCGCCGTTGTGATCCCCGTATTCCTCGCAATCAGCGCCGTTTTCTTTGCCACGCACGTTCCTCCAGCCATTTGGCAGCACGGCTTTGGCCTTGGCGGCCTGTCTGGTGATGCCGCGCTCGGTATTTTGATGGATCTGGTTCCGCTAGGCCTGACGATCCGTTTGATTGTTCTGTCATTGGTGTTAGGTGCGCTTTTCCTTGTAACTGGCCTGTTTACGCTGGGTTTTTCTAAAATTGAGCTGCGTTACATCGCGCATTATTCAACTATTGCGATCATTTTGACCTATGCGTCTATTGTCGCAGTCCTCAGTTTTGTTCTGCGCGGAGGTGCCAAAGGCGCAATCGCTGCAAAGGCAACCATTGATGCCCGCCGCGAGGCCCAAGCCGATGAAAAGGCAGTGGAATCTCTGCGCAGCATGCCACAAGAGGCATCCACAGGTGCAAAACCGACCGAACAGCCCGCCACAGCAAAATCTTGGTCAGTACCCAAATTCAACATCCCAAGTTTCCGCAAATCCGCACCGCTGCCAGATGAGGACGAGGTTGTTGATCTGATGGCAAACGAGGACGACGGTGAACAAGATCGCGTTCGTAGCCGCATCAACGACGCAATCAAATCCAAAGTTCTGCGTGCCCGAACGCTTCGTGTTTCTGACGAACCAGCAGTTACAGAAAACATCTTCCGTGAACTGCGCGATGACACCGATCCGTCCGCGCCCGCCCTTGGTGGTGCGTCACGCGGATACGATGACGGCCCCGCGCCAGCTTTCGCATCGTCGCGCCGTCCTGCGTCTTATGAAGAGCAAAAATCTGTTGTGACACCACGCTCACAAGCCCCTGTGAAGCAAAGCAAAAAGGCCAAAGCAGAGGCCCAGCCAAGCCTGTTCACAGGCCCACAGGTAGATTATGAAACACCGCCGCTGGAATTGCTGGCCAACCCAACAAACATCGTGCGCCATCAACTGTCTGACGAAGCGCTAGAAGAAAACGCGCGCATGCTCGAAAGCGTTCTGGATGATTACGGCGTCAAAGGCGATATCGTATCCGTGCGCCCTGGCCCCGTTGTAACGATGTACGAGCTTGAACCTGCGCCAGGCCTCAAAGCCTCCCGCGTGATCGGTCTTGCAGATGATATCGCGCGCTCCATGTCCGCGCTTTCCGCGCGTGTTTCTACCGTTCCGGGTCGTTCCGTCATCGGCATCGAGTTGCCGAATGAAAACCGCGAAACTGTGCTGTTGCGCGAATTGCTGGCGTCGCGTGATTACGGCGATGGCGATCACGGCCTGCCCCTTGCGCTTGGCAAAGACATTGCTGGCAAATCGGAAATCGCGAACCTTGCGAAGATGCCTCACTTGCTGATCGCGGGTACCACGGGTTCTGGTAAATCCGTTGCGATCAACACGATGATCCTGTCACTTCTGTACAAGCTGTCGCCAGAAGAATGCCGCATGATCATGATTGATCCAAAAATGCTGGAACTGTCCGTTTATGATGGCATTCCGCACCTGCTGTCCCCTGTTGTGACCGACCCGAAAAAGGCCGTTGTGGCGCTGAAATGGGTCGTTGGTGAAATGGAAGAACGCTATCGCAAAATGTCCAAAATGGGCGTGCGGAACATCGGTGGCTACAACGCCCGCGTAGAAGCCGCACTTGCCAAAGGCGAAGATTTCACCCGCACCGTGCAAACTGGATTTGACGAGGACACGGGCGAGCCAGTGTTCGAGACAGAAACAACTACACCAGAAAAAATGCCATTCATCGTCGTGATCGTGGATGAAATGGCCGACCTGATGATGGTCGCTGGTAAAGAAATCGAAGCCTGCATTCAACGCCTTGCCCAAATGGCGCGTGCATCTGGTATCCACCTGATCATGGCGACACAACGCCCATCCGTTGACGTTATCACAGGCACAATCAAAGCGAACTTCCCAACGCGGATTTCGTTCCAAGTGACCTCAAAAATCGACAGTCGCACGATCCTTGGTGAAATGGGCGCGGAACAACTGCTCGGTATGGGCGACATGCTTTACATGGAAGGCGGCGGTAAAATTACCCGCATCCACGCGCCATTTGCATCCGATGAAGAGGTCGAAGAAGTCGTCAACCATTTGAAAGCATTCGGCGAACCAGAATATGTTTCTGGCGTAGTTGAAGGCCCAACCGATGACAAAGAAAGCGATATCGACGCTGTTCTTGGCCTTGGCGGCAATACAAACGGCGAAAACGCGCTCTACGATCAGGCCGTTGGCATCGTGATCAAAGATCGCAAATGCTCCACCAGCTATATTCAGCGCAAACTGTCGATTGGGTATAACAAAGCCGCCAAATTGGTTGAGGAAATGGAAGACCAAGGCATCGTCTCTCAGGCAAACCACGTGGGCAAACGCGAAATCCTCGTTCCCGAACAACACTAGGTTATGGGGCGAGAATCCGCCGCGTAACGAATTTCACGTTTCTTTGTTCGCCTTCGGGGTTTTTTCCGCGCACCCGACACACTATGTTGTTCAAATGAAACGTAGATTATTCCTCGGAGCCCTCGCGGCGCTCCCTCTTGCGACACCTGCTTTTGCGGCATCAAAACCGTTGTCGTTGAACGAAATTTCCAACTACTTGAACAAGCTTTTGAGCGCGAAGGGCGCGTTTACGCAAGTGAACCCCGATGGCACGCTGTCCAAAGGCACCTTCTACATCAAACGCCCGGGGCGCATGCGGTTTGAATACGAACCGCCAAATGACGCGCTGGTTATCGCAGGCCAAAGCAAGCTGGCGATTTTTGACAATCGTTCCAATGCAGGGCCACAGCAATATCCGCTGTACAAAACGCCGCTGCATATCATTTTGAAAAAGAATGTGAACCTAAACACCAGCGGCATGATCACCGCCCATCAACATGATGGCACGTCCACGTCGATCACCGCCCAAGATCCCGAGCACCCGAATTACGGCAACGTCAAACTGGTGTTCACAGATCAACCAACCGAATTGCGCCAGTGGATCATCACCGATGAAAGCGGGCAAAAAACCACGGTTATTCTGGGTAAGTTAGACAAAAAAACCCGCCTTCCCGGCAGGTTATTTGATATTGATCGCATCGTTAAAGAAGGCGACAACCGCTAGCACCAAAACGGCGGAGTTTATCTCCGCCGACAGGTTGCCAGTTGATTGCCGTACATTGCGGCCCGTTCACGTACTTTGGACGCGACGTTGGTCAGCCAAGTTTTGCCATTATAGCTCCCTCGGTTATAGCCCGTATGCCCTTGATGATACGCTAAATATTGGTTGTAGGCGTCGGATTTAGCCACGCCGGTCTTTTTCTGCGTAACGGTCATGTACCAACCCATGAAATCAACCGCATCGCCGAACCGATCGCGCCGCGCTAACCGTTTGCCAGTTTCGCGTTTGTACCAATCCCATGTGCCATCCAGCGCCTGTGAATACCCGTAAGCAGACGATTGCCGCCCCATCGGGATCACACCCAATGTGTACTTGCGCGGTGTGCGTGCTTTGGCCACAAAACGGCTTTCGTGATAGATAGTTGCAAGGATAACCTCACGTGGAACACCCCATTTGCGTTCCATTGATTTCAGGTCCTTAGACCAGCTTTTGCGCTCTTTTAACATCGAGCATGCATTATCAAGATTACGCGGGGCATCTGACCGCCCACCCGAACAGGCGGCTAGGATCAAGACCGCAAAAAGGATCGTGCTATATTTCATGTCTGCCTCATTTTCCGATCTAACGTCGGTATTTAGGCCCTTTTACAGCAAATTCATTTCAAAATAAAGACTTTGTCGTCGTCCTCTAAACCAAAAACGCCAATGTGATCGGGATGGTCACAACTGACAGCAAGGTCGATACAACAACAAGGCCAGCCACCTCGCCCGACTCCGCGCCGTATTTCTCGGCCAACAGATAGGAGGTGACAGCGACAGGTGTTGAAATCTGCAGAACCAGAACCGCCAGCGCAATCGGCGCAAGCCCAAAGAATTGCCCGACACCAAACGCGATAACCGCACAGAAAACCACTTTGATGATCGACAAAATCACGGCGCGGATAATATTTTCAGGGGTCAATCGCGCCAATGCCACACCGAGCGTAATCAACATCAGCGGGATCGCCATTTGCCCGACCAATTCCAATGTGTTTGTCATCCAAATCGGCGTCGTCCAGCCCTGCACCATGAACAACCCACCCAGAAGCGTGGCCCCGACCAACGGCTCTTTGATCACCTTAAGCGGAGAACCGCCGCCAGAAACCAGCCAGATCCCAAAGGTAAACGAATAGATGCCCATCACCGCAAAAACCACGACGGCATAGCCCAATCCGACCTCGCCAAATGCAAAGAGCGCCAGTGGTAGGCCAAGGTTCCCTGTGTTGCCAAATATCAGTGGCGCAAGGAAGGTCTGTACGTCCAGTTTGCCCAACTTCACCAACAGGAAAAAAATAACCGTAACAGCGCCGTAGGCGGCACAGGTCGCCCAAACGGTGTCAAATAATGCATCGCGTTCAATTTCGGTTTTCATCAGGGATGTAAAGATCAACGCAGGCACGCCAATGGTCATTGCCAGCCGCGTCACAAACGCCACGCGGTACTCGTATCCCAGCTTAACCCAGACCACGCCAATCAGCGCCAAAAGGAACACCGGCGCCACGATTTGCAAAACTGTTAAGAAAAGCGCCAACAACTGTTTCCCTAAAATTACTTGCAATCAATCCCTCAATTTAAGACATATTGTCAATCGGATCTCTGGATTCGGGTTTAGGGGAAATAAGCTGAGTAGACTCGATATGCTGCACGCAGAAGCAAAATTCACAATTGGACAAGTCGTCCGCCACCGCAAACATCCGTTTCGTGGCGTGATTTTTGATGTCGATCCTACATTTTCCAACAGCGATGAATGGTGGGAAAGCATCCCAGAAGATGCCCGTCCGCGAAAAGAACAGCCGTTTTATCACCTGCTGGCAGAAAACGATTCCTCTTATTACGTGGCTTATGTTTCCGAACAGAACCTCGAAACGGATACCTCGGGCACGCCGGTCGATCATCCAGAAGTTATCGCAATGTTCGGAGAATTGAACGACGGCCAATATCGGCTCGACGTTCAGATGAACTAACCCAACCACCTAAATTGGACACCACAAATCTTGCGGGCCACGGGCCTGGGTTTCTGTTTTGTGTGGGACGTTAATGACCCGACGCAGCGATCAAGGGTGGGGGCTGTTATGACCGCCGCGTCGGGTGCAAGCAATATTTCAGCTCTGGTTACAGGTTTGCCCCCCAATCGGGGCGAAGACAGGGAAAGAATATGGCAATATTGTGATTTATTTTCTCTCACGTAACTAAATCGCAAGAATATTTAAAAACCATACCTAAAAAATGCGTAAAATGAGCCGAGAAAATAGCCCCGCCAGTGTCACCAAAACACGGCAATCTGTACGGGACTGTTACTCGTTACTCACTTTACGCGTAGGGCCTGTATGATGCTGGAACGCGACGATTCTGTGATCCAATTGGGGCAAGATAGAGGTTTTTTCGCGCCTTGAATCCGACAATGAATTAACTTGCCATTAACGAATCCACGCCCCAAACTGAAGTTATGAACATGCACACCGTCACCCAAATGCCTGCTGGTAAGACGCCAGAGGCCATTCACTTTCACAGAACTGAACTTGGCCCGATCATTTCTTTATATGGCCGAATGGTGGCAGCAGGCGAATGGCGCGACTATGCCATTTCTGCGCTGCGCGAAGTCGCGATCTTCTCGATTTTCCGCCGATCTGCCGAACACGCGCTTTATCGCATCGAAAAACGCCCCAAATTGCAGGCCAAACAAGGTATGTACTGCATTATCGGCATGGATGGCCGCATTCTAAAACGCGGCAATGATCTAAAGGCCGTGTTGCGCGTGCTAGAGCGCAAATTGATCCGCGCAATTGATTAAAGCGTTTCGAGAATAACTTAAAACATCATGTTCACGAAACGGTATCAGGCCGCGCGTAAAACGTGATGTCTTTATCTTCAGCAGCTTTGATCCGTTCCGCAACCAACGCCAAAGGCTCCACCGTTGTCGCCATGTGATGCCCGTTGGCATGAACCAGCGTTTCCCCATCGACTATTATGCCCACATGACCCTTCCAAAACACCAGATCACCCCGTCCCAAATCACCGTCAGCGGGCGCAAAAAACGCCTCTTGCTGGTCGCTGTCACGGGGGCAATCCCGCCCAGCCGCGCGCAACGCCGCATGAACCAATCCCGAACAATCAACCCCGAAATTACTGTCCCCGCCCCATAAATACGGCACACCCAGAAACCGCAGCGCAGTCGCCGCCAAATCTGGCTCCAATGCGCCAACCGAAACAACCTGCTGTTCTGGCACATAGCCATCTGCAACCCGCCAAAACCCATCCCCTTGATCCACAGCCGCCACCTGCGCGCCAAACGGCAAGGCCATCACAGGCACAGTTTTGATCGAGCGGCTGGGGTAAACATGCGCGCCCATCGTCACCACACGGTGACTTGGCGTAACCCCAGTTCGCAAATCATCAATCGCGAGATAGCCTACAAATCCGCTTGGTACAGCAAACCCAAAGGCGAAATCGTTACCCTCTTCCAGCACACAAAACCCGTCGCCATGCACCAACTGCCGATCCAGTTTGCCGTTCGGCCCCGTCAGCAAATTCGCGACAGATGCCGCGACACTGCGCAAATCCCCTTCGACGAAATCGACACCGTCAACCTGCCCCCGCAGGCTTTCATGCGCCACCGATCCGTTGCTGCGATGTGTTCGGCGATCCATCACTCCACCACCCGCGCCTCGATCACTTCCAGCATCGCACGGGCAGACATGCACGCCCCGCCTTTGCTGCGGCCTGGTTTCGCGCTTGGCGTCCAACCATAAATATCGAGATGCACAAAATTCGCGGTCTTTTCCACAAACCGACGCAAGAACAGCGCCGCCGTAATTGATCCGCCAAACCCACCCGCAGGCGCGTTGTCCAAATCCGCCACATCAGGTTCGATCATCGCCTCATAGGGGTCCCAAAACGGCATCCGCCACATCGGATCGGCCACCGCCGAACCCGCATCCACAATCTCTGCGGCCAGCGCATCAACATTGGTATAAAACGGCATCACATCAGGCCCCAGCGCCACACGCGCCGCCCCCGTAAGCGTCGCCTTACAGACCAACAAATCAGGCTCTTCCTCATCCGCCAACGCCAGCGCATCCGCCAACACCAACCGCCCTTCGGCATCGGTATTGTTAATCTCAACGCTTAGACCTTTGCGCGAATTCAGCACATCTTGCGGACGAAACGCCCCTGCCGAAATCGAGTTTTCGACCGCTGGCACGATCACCCGCAAACGCACCTTTAATCCAAGCGTCATGATCATATGCGCAAGGCCCATCACCGTTGCCGCACCGCCCATATCTTTCTTCATCAACCCCATCGATGCACCCGGTTTGATGTTCAAACCACCCGTATCGAAACACACGCCTTTGCCCACCAGCGTGATTTTCGGGTCATCCGCATTGCCCCAAACCATGTCCAACAAACGCGGTTCTTGATCGGACGCACGCCCAACCGCGTGGATCATCGGGAAATTCTGCACCAGCAAATCATCGCCCAAAACCACATCCGATTTCGCGCCGTGATCTCGCGCCAGCTTTAAAAATGCCGCCTCCAACATTTCTGGCCCCATGTCCGATGCAGGCGTGTTGATCAAATCGCGCGTCAGATAATCGCCAGCAACAATCGCCTCAATCCGCGCCGCGTCCACAGGTGCAGGCGCAACCAACCGCGCCTTAGGCGCCGCCTTCTTTTTGTAACGATCAAAAACATAACCCGCCAACAACCACGCCAACGCGGATTCTTCCAACTCAGGCCCGTTCAAACCCGATGCAATCTGGTACACGCCCTCAGGCAGCTGTGTCGCTGCGATCCCCATAAACAACCGCCCACGTGCCCGTTTTGCGGGCGTACCCCAACCAACAAGAACCCGCGCAATGCCAGCATCGGCGGGAACACACAGAACCTCGCCCAGCTTACCCGTGAACCCATTCGCCGTGGCCCAAGCCACCGTTTCGGCTGGTGCGTGTTTCTCAAATTGGTCGAACTGATCCGATGCAATCACATCAATCGGAATGGCGGCTTCGCTCGGGGCTGCAAAAGTGGCGGACATGGAAACTCCTGTAGATTTTCCCACAGGCTACACCCATTCCGACGTTAGAATAAATCCTTAATCGTTCGGCAGCGGCGGCGCGGCGGGTGTGCCAGACAGGATCGTCACATCACGGCGCGGGAACGGAATTTCAATGTTATTTTCCTTTAGCACATCCCACAGCGCCAAATACACATCACCGCGCACGTTGGTCAGGCCAGCGGTGCTATCCCTGATCCAAAACCGCAGCGTGAAATCAATCGAACTGTCGCCAAGATTGACGATATGACACACTGGTTTTGGTATTTTCACCACCCGCGCAACCTGCAACGGTGCCTCAGATGCCAACCGTTTAACCTCGTGCGGGTCACTGGCATAGGCCACACCGAACTGAATTTCCAAGCGCACCAGATCAGATGAATGGGACCAGTTCACAACTTGGCTGGTGATAAAATCCTCATTCGGGATCAAATATTCACGCCCATCACGCGTAAGCACAGACGCATAGCGCGCGCCCAATTGCGTGATCCAGCCAAACGTCCCGTCCAGTGAAATCACATCACCGGGCTTGATTGATTTATCCAGCAAAATGATCACGCCAGACACAAGGTTCGACACAATCTTTTGCAGGCCAAACCCGATGCCCAAACCAATCGCACCAGACAACAGCGCCAGATTGCCGATATCAAAACCGACCATCCGCAGCCCCAGCAAAAACGCGATCGTGTACAGGCCCAGCTGCAACGCTTTGTTCATCAACACACGGATCGACGGCGACATATCCTCGATGTCGTTGATCCGTTTCGATCCAGCCTTGGACAGAAAGCTCGCCACAATAAACAGCACCGCCAACGACACCACGGCGATCAAGATCGTCAGCAAAGAAACCCGCGTTTCACCCGTATCCAGCGCAACAGTATCCAGTGCATTGGCCGCTGTTTCACGCAGGCCAAAGATTTCCAGAACAACAAAAATGCCGATACAATATCGCACAACTGTCCGTGCAGATTTCGACTTAATCAGCCGCGTGGTGACCACCACAACCAACCACCACAGCGCGAGCGTCGCTGCCATCGAAACGAAATAGGATCGGCTCGGCCACGTAATTTCGCGCATCACGTAAACGGTGGCCCAAGACAGAACAACAAATATGAAAAGCCACAGCCATTTTGTCAGCAGCGAACAAAACCGCAAAAACCATTTTGGCAATCCGTGCGATCCACCAACAGCGGCCCGAATGCGCGGGCGGTAAAACCATGCGATACAATAGGCCACAAACATCAGGCCCAAAATGATCAGCAACTGATACCCAGACCAAGGCTGCGTTAACCGCGTGATCAATTTGTCAAACATCTCGAACAGCATGGCAGATTGTTCGGCAACAGACGGCAGCTCTTTTGCCACTTCTGGTGTTTGCTCAGCTGTCGTGACAACCGTTTCTGCCGTGTCTTCTTCCAACGAAATTACTCCCAATGCGCGTCGCGCTTTAAGATAGCCCCTTTTGCAAAATTAGTAAGGCTAAATCCAAAAGGCCACAAATCGAACCCCTCTTGCGAGAATCCCCGCCACGCGGTATTCCCTGCTCCCATGACCCCAAGACTCACATTGCGAAAAATCACACTGGATGACCGCACCCGCCTGCCGTGGCGTTTCCACGGCGGCCTCGTCGCGCGCATTCACGGGCTCCTTGCGTAACCCCGTTTCGCACCGCCAATCCATTAGCCATTTATTTCAGCCGGAGGATATCATGTCCGCACCTAAAACAATCTATGACAAAATCTGGGACGCTCACGTCGCCCATGAAGCCGAAGACGGCACTTGCCTGCTCTATATTGATCGCCACCTCGTTCACGAAGTGACCTCGCCGCAAGCCTTTGAAGGATTGCGCATGTCAGGGCGCACCGTTCGCGCCCCCGAAAAAACCATCGCTGTGCCAGATCACAACGTGCCAACAACCCTTGGCCGTGAAGATCCAGAAACAATGCCCGAAGACAGCCGCGTGCAAATGGCCGCGCTCGATCAAAATGCCAAAGAATTCGGCATCCACTACTATCCAATGAATGACGTGCGCCAAGGCATCGTTCACATCGTTGGCCCAGAACAGGGCTGGACTTTGCCCGGCATGACAGTGGTTTGCGGCGACAGCCACACCGCCACCCACGGCGCGTTCGGCTCTCTTGCCCACGGTATCGGCACATCCGAAGTGGAACACGTTCTGGCCACGCAAACGCTGATCCAGAAGAAATCCAAAAACATGAAAGTGGAAATCACTGGATCGTTGAAACCAGGTGTAACCGCCAAAGACATCACCATGTCCGTCATCGGTGAAACGGGCACAGCAGGGGGCACAGGTTACGTGATTGAATATTGCGGCCAAGCCATCCGCGAACTGTCTATGGAAGGTCGCATGACCGTCTGCAACATGGCAATTGAGGGTGGCGCACGCGCTGGCCTTATCGCCCCAGACGAGAAAACCTATGTATACTGCAAAGGCCGTCCACACGCCCCGAAAGGCGCGAACTGGGAATTGGCACTGATCGCATGGAAAGACCTGTTCACCGACGAAGGCGCACATTTCGACAAAGTCATCACGCTCAAAGGCGAAGACATCGCACCTTCTGTCACATGGGGCACATCGCCCGAAGACGTGCTGCCGATCGACGCGCTGGTTCCAAGCCCAGAAGATTTTGAAGGCGGCAAAATAGACGCTGTTCGCCGCTCGCTCGATTACATGGGCCTGACACCTGGCACAAAACTGTCGGACATTGAAATCGACACAGTCTTTATCGGATCGTGCACAAATGGTCGCATCGAAGATTTGCGCGCCGCCGCTGGCGTGTTGAAAGGCAAAAAGGTCAAAGACGGCCTGCGCGCCATGATCGTCCCAGGTTCTGGCCTCGTTCGCGCCCAAGCCGAAGAAGAAGGCCTTGCCGATATCTTCAAAGACGCTGGCTTTGAATGGCGCATGGCGGGTTGCTCCATGTGCCTCGCGATGAACCCCGATCAGTTGGCCGAAGGCGAACGCTGCGCCTCCACCTCCAACCGCAATTTTGAGGGCCGCCAAGGCTACAAAGGACGCACCCACCTCGTGTCCCCCGTCATGGCCGCCGCCGCTGCGATAACGGGTAAACTCACAGACATCCGTGAATTCGGATAAGGAACAGAACAATGGAAAAATTTGAAAACGTATCGGGCGTCGCTGCCCCAATGCCTTTGGTTAATATCGACACCGATATGATCATCCCAAAGCAGTTCCTCAAAACCATCAAACGCTCGGGCCTTGGCGCGAACTTGTTTGATGAAATGCGCTTTACCCGTGACGGCGCAGAAATCGAAGACTTCGTTTTGAACAAACCTGCCTACCGCAAAGCAGAGATTATCGTCGCTGGCGAAAACTTTGGCTGCGGCTCATCACGCGAACATGCCCCTTGGGCCCTGCGCGATTTCGGCATCAAAGTGGTTATCTCAACATCTTATGCAGACATTTTTTATAATAACTGCTTTAAAAATGGCATCCTTCCAGTGGTCCTTCCCAAGGAAGCAGTCGATATTTTGATGGAAGATGCAGAGCGTGGCGAAAACGCACGGATCACCATTGATCTGGACGGTCAAACAGTCTCTGCAACCGATGGAACCGAGTTCAAATTCGAAGTCGATGAGTTCAAAAAACATTGTCTTATGAATGGCTTAGATGATATCGGCCTTACCATGCAAAAGGTCAAAGCTATCGACAGTTTTGAGGCAGAATACGCCGCGAAAACACCTTGGGCCTGATATAGGCACACACTACATATAGATATGGCCACGATTAATTGTGGCCATATTGTGGTGGTGCAATCTTACTACAGACTCGCCTCAAAACCCACTGATTCATAACAATTTTATCTACCTCACCTTGATCGGAAAACCAATTTCGGTTTCATTAAGGCATAAATAAGGCTTAGGCCTATACAAAAAGCCCGGCATGAACTGGGTGAGAGGATGATAGCAGTGTTGACGAGGCTTGCAGGCGCGTCCGTAAGGGCCGCTCTAGTTGCCGCAATGATTGTATTGCCGGCTATAGTATTACCAGAAATTTCGCACAACGCTGCGGATCTTGCGATTTTGTCGGCTGCAATTGCTGCCGCATTCGTGGTGTTTGAATACGGATTCACCACACCCAGCTTGATCGAGTTCCGCTTTGCCGCGCCCTACAATCGCATCCGCTTTGCACTTCTTGCATTGCTGCTCACGGGCATCGCGTTTGCCTTCCGGGGCCCCGTAGAACAAACCGCAACAACAATCGCCGTCTCTTCCTTCGCTGTGACCAGCGCAAGCATCTGGGAATTCACCGGCAGCCCGCTCATGTTTTTCAACGGCATGACCAAAGAACTTGATGCCGAAGGCCGCCTGCTTTTGTCAAACGCCGCCGCATTATCGCTCAGCCTAACTGTCTTGGCCCTGATTGTTTTCAGCGCCGTCATCTGGATGTTCCACTGGCCGCTAAAGGCGCGCAACTTTAACCTCTGGGTTAACATGCCGAATTTCGACAGCAATGTCGGCGTCAAAACGCAACAAATTCTGCGCCAATCCGCACTTGTCAATATGATCATCGGCCTTTCCCTACCGTTCCTAATTCCGCAAGCCGCGCTTACCTTTATGGGCCCGCTAGAACCGATCAGCTCCACCAACAGCCTGCTGTTGCTTTGGATGATCGCGATTTGGTGTTTTGTGCCTGCCGCGTCTATTTTGCGCTCCATCGCGCTTTACAAAGTTGCGACCCTTATCAATGAAATGAACTTAGACGAAGATCAGGACGCCTAGAATGTTTCGCTGGGCACTGGCGGCAGCATTCGCCTGTGTCAGCGCCGCCTCCTTCGCAGAACCGATCCGCGTCGCAACTTTCAACACATCGCTAACTCGCAAAGGCCCCGGCCTGCTACTGCGCGATATCCGTAAATTGAAAGACAGCCAAATCCGCAACGTGATGGCAATCATCCAAACCGTGCGCCCTGATATCTTGTTGATCAACGAATTTGATCACGATTACGAAAACCTCGCGTTGCGCGAATTCCTCGATCTTCTGGCCCAAGATGCAGGTGAGCGCAAAGGCATCCGTTACCCCTATTTTTATGCGCCCCCCCAAAACGTCGGTGTTCCCAGCGGATTGGATCTGAACGGCGATGGCAAACTTGGCGGCCCAGCCGATGCCTATGGTTTTGGCAACTTTCGCGGCCAATACGCAATGGCGCTGGTTTCAAAATTCCCAATTCAAACAGACGCAGCCAAAGATTTCTCCGAAGTTCTGTGGAATCAAATCCCCAACGCAGAAATGCCCAAGGCGGCCGATGGCTCCGATTTCCCCAGCTATCCTGCACTCCACATCATGCGCCTGTCCTCCAAGGGCCACTGGGACGTGCCAATCGCCCTGCCATCGGGTGACACACTCCACATTTTGGCATCCCATCCAACGCCACCCATTTTTGATGGACCAGAGGACATGAACGGCAAACGCAACCGCGCCGAAATCCTGTTTTGGGACACCTACATCCGCACCGCCCTTCAGCCACACACAGATAAATACGTTGTGCTTGGCGATCTAAACGCCGACCCATTTGATGGCGAAGGCAGCCACGACGCGATATCTGTTTTGATAAACGGTCGCTA
>Ga0233426_10001462_pt1 | contig 21587 bp, 16 predicted proteins | sample SI_118_April2016_6_FD_179875 | JGI IMG/M metagenome (GOLD analysis project Ga0233426, IMG submission 179875) | Seawater microbial communities from Saanich Inlet, British Columbia, Canada - SI_118_April2016_10_MG | ecosystem: Environmental > Aquatic > Marine > Inlet | place: Canada: British...
CTTGAGGTTGCCATGGCGCACGGCCTGGTCAAACCGTGCGACTTCAAGCGCCAGAGGAAACCCAAAATGCTGAGCGATTGCTTTCGCGAGGGTCGTCTTCCCCGTGGATTCCACACCGGTCACCACCAATCGAAGAGGCCGTGCTTTTAGAGCCATGGTCCAGGTGGGATCAGGTCAAACCAGCCTTCTATGGCAAGCAACGTGTACAAGCAAAAGAGTGCAGCGCCCCAATAGAGCCCTCGTTTCCAATACAAGGCAATGGCTACAATGTCGATAACGATCCAATACAGCCAATTTGCCTGCACGAATTGAAGCATCCAATAACTTGCAATGAGGCTTCCAACCGTGGTGAAGGCGTCGAGTCCGGGGAGCGCTGACCTGCCTGTCCTTGTGAGCAGTTGAGCAACAACAATCCAGCTGGCGAGCCCGATTGCGATGGAGATGGCGTGCGCTTGCAGACTGGCGACAGGAAGCGGATCGGGCCAGTTTTCTTGCACAGTCCAGTAGCCATATACCGCGAGACCAATGTAAAAAAGCCACAAGGTAGATTCAGCTCTCAAATGGCGCTGCCAACAAATCCAAGCGAACAGGATGGACCCGATGCCTGCGCACAGGAAGGAGGTTGCATGACCTTGTAAATAGCCAATGGTGTACAACAAATTGAGGCCTGCTGCGATGGGTTCACCCCATCGATGCCATGATTTGGATGCGCCATGAGCGGACTTCATCAATCGTCGAATTCACAGCGACACGGTGCCGAAAGAAGCAAGTCAATGGATGATTGCATCCAGGTCTTGAGCTGGTATTGCTCTTCTGCAGTCATGTCGTTGTTGGTCAAGTCGAGAGAGGAGAGGGCCTGTAAATCACCTAATGATGCCGGAAAGAATGCAATCAAATTGGACCACAAATTCAATGTTTGCATCCGATCCAGGACGTCGATATTCAAGGGGATGGAATCGATGAGGTTGTCTCCTAAGCTGAGATAACGCAGTTCTTTCCATTCCAAGATAACTTCGGGAAAGGCGGTCATCTGATTCTTGTCTGCTGAGAAATACTCCAAGTCTTTGAGAGCGGACAAAGCAGAAGGCAAAGCATCAATTTTCGTTCGGTCTAAAATCAATTGTTTCAATTCTGATAGCTGTGCCAATTCCGATGGAACTACTCGAATTTTCTGCCGACTGAGGTCGAGACGTAAAACGGGAACTCCAGCAGAATTGGCTGTCAAGGCTTCATCCAAGTTGGAAAATACGGGGGCGTTTTTCCAAAGGGAGTCTTCGATACAAACGGATGAGGGCGGAGCATAGAATGCCTGTATTGTGTTTGTTTGCGCAGCCGAAAGCAAGAACAGGCAAGGAATAAACCATCGACGCCATCGGAGGCGATTGAGTGCGTTTAAGTACTTCATGGAGCAACGAGATGGGTGGCTTCGTTTAAGCAACGTATGGCAGCGTCAGAATCGATTTGCAGTTGGGATTTCAACCCAACGAGGTTGTCGAATACCTGTTCACTGCGCAATCGTTTGATGAAACGGAGATGAAGAGTTTCGTCATAACAAGATCGTCCTCCCTCCAGAAGGTGCACTTCCACTAGATTTTCTGCAGTGGGCGGGTCAACCGTCGGTCGGGTTCCAATATTGACCATTGCGGGATGCCATTCGTGTTCTCCGTTGTACTGAGCGAACGCTGCATACACGCCTTTGCCCGGGATGAGTTTGAGCGGATCAGCAGTCTTTAAGTTCGCGGTTGGAAACCCAATGGTGCGCCCCACCTGACGTCCTTTGACGACAACTCCAGACAAAGGGTAGGGCTCTAAGAGCCACTGCCGGGCTTGTTGGACTTTTCCAGATTCAATGGCTTCGCGGACTTTCGTTGAGCTGACTCGTGTGTTTTCCACCGTTTGAGCAGGCAGAGACTCTACACTGAATCCAAACACATCACCCAGGTTTTTTAAGCTGTCAAACGTCCCCTCGCGATTTCTTCCAAAGCGATGATCGTAACCGATGATGACCGCTTTCGGACGAATTCCCTTTCCAAAGAGTTCACGGACATACTCAATGGGGGTCATCCGAGAGAGGTCTTCGGTAAATGGATGGATCACAAGATGATCCAATCCCGTACTCGCGAGCAACTGTTTTCGCTCTTCCAAAGAATTCAGTAAACGCAATCGATGATGCTCTGGATGCAGCACCAGACGCGGGTGTGGGTCGAATGTGAGCAGGACAGAGGTGCCGTTTAATTCGGCTGCACGCTGCTTTAAAAGGGCAATCACAGCCCGGTGACCATGGTGCACACCGTCGAATGTTCCGATGGTCAAAACGACTGGAACATCCGCTGAGAATTCGAGGGCATTGTAGTGCACAATCACTTTTGCAAAGATAGGATGGGAACAAAGCAGAATTGCTTGTACTTTTGCGCGGAAATTTATTCGGTCAAACCGCAATTTATCGCATGTCTCAACACGGAACCATTTCGCAAGTCATCGGCCCAGTAGTCGACGTAAGCTTCCCCGCTGGAGTTGCTCTCCCAAAGATTTTAGATGCCTTGAGCATTGAAAGAGAAGGAGGGAACTTGATTCTTGAAACCCAAAAACACATTGGTGAGGACACCGTTCGTGCCATTTCGATGGACGCGACCGAGGGACTCGCTCGTGGCATGAAAGTCTTTGCTATGGGCAAGGGCATTCAAATGCCAGTAGGGGAACAAATCAAAGGCCGACTCTTTAATGTCGTTGGCGAAGCCATCGACGGTATTGGTCCAATGGATGGGTCTCCAGGACGAGAGATTCACCAAGACGCACCTCGATTTGAGGATCTTTCTACGGCGACTGAGGTGCTCTATACAGGCATCAAGGTCATCGATTTGATTGAGCCGTATGCCAAGGGGGGTAAAATTGGATTGTTCGGTGGAGCCGGAGTCGGCAAGACCGTTTTGATCATGGAGTTGATCAACAACATCGCAAAAGGCTACGAAGGTATTTCCGTTTTCGCAGGCGTTGGTGAGCGTACCCGTGAAGGGAATGACTTGTTGCGTGAGATGATCGAATCCGGCGTAATCAAATACGGAAAGGCTTTCGAAGAGAGCATGGAAGCAGGAGGATGGGATTTGTCAAAGGTGGACACCAAGGAATTGGCTGATTCTCAGGCGACATTGGTGTTTGGTCAGATGAATGAGCCTCCTGGAGCACGTGCTCGGGTAGCCTTGTCTGGTTTGACAGTAGCAGAGTATTTCCGTGACGGAGATGAAGAGTCAGGAGGACGGGACATCTTGTTCTTCATTGACAACATTTTCCGTTTCACACAAGCAGGATCAGAAGTTTCGGCTTTGTTGGGACGGATGCCTTCAGCGGTAGGTTACCAGCCAACCCTGGCCTCAGAGATGGGTGCCATGCAAGAGCGGATTACATCAACCAAGCGCGGTTCGATTACGTCTGTTCAGGCGGTTTACGTTCCTGCGGATGATTTGACAGATCCGGCACCAGCGACTACGTTCGCTCACTTGGATGCCACTACGGTATTGTCTCGTAAGATTGCATCTTTGGGTATTTATCCAGCAGTGGATCCTTTGGATTCGACGTCTCGGATTCTGACTCCAGATGTAGTCGGTGAAGAACACTACAAGTGCGCTCAGGATGTGAAAGAAACACTTCAGCGTTACAAGGAGTTGCAAGACATCATTGCGATTTTGGGCATGGATGAATTGTCTGAAGAGGACAAGCAAACGGTTTACCGTGCGCGTCGAATCAGCCGTTTCCTATCACAGCCTTTCCACGTAGCTGAGCAGTTTACTGGGATTCAAGGCGTGTTGGTTTCGATTGAAGACACCATCAAGGGCTTCCAACGCATTTTGAGTGGTGACTTGGATCACTTGCCAGAGGCGGCCTTCAACTTGAAGGGAACCATTGAGGAAGTGATTGAAGCGGGAGAAAAAATGATGGCTGAAGCCTAATTTTAGTATCATGACGGTTTACATCCTTACACCAGACGCGACCTTGTTTTCAGGCGAAGCGACCTATGTCGGTTTACCTGGATCGGACGGGAGCATGGGCATTATGGATCGTCACGCGGCATTGATTACAACGCTTAAAGCGGGCGAAGTTTTGGTGCGCGGAGCACAAGGCGAAGAAACGTTTGCTGTGAAAGGAGGAACGGTTGAGGTGCTCAATAACGTTGTGACGATTTTAGCTGCCTAACGTCCTGTTTAGAGTCTTAAAAAAAGCGTGGCTTCGGTCAGGCTTTTTTTATGTCTGACTTTGTGCTTATTGGTGGTGGTATGGCTCCCCTTTGAGGATGGTGTGTGCTCGATACAGTTGTTCCAAGGCAAAAGGCCGGATCATCTGGTGAGAAAATGTCATAGGTCCCAAGCTCCATTGTTCGTTGGCGAGGTTGCGAATGCGGGGGTCAAATCCATATGGTCCCCCGATGACCCAAGCGATGTGTTTCAATCCGCGAACTTGAAGCTTTTCAATGTGCTTAGAAAAAGCGATGGAGCTGTAAGACTTTCCGTTTTCGTCCAAAAGCACGAGGTGATCAACACCCTTGAGGTGCTTGTCCAAAATTTTGGCCTCTTGCTGCATAACCCACTGCGGGTCCGGCTTCCCAGAGCGGGGCTTGATATCGACCGTTTCGATGAATTGAAAACGCCCGTAATGATTGAGTCGTTTTGCATATTCGACATTTCCGGCCTGTATCCAGGACGATTGCGTTTTTCCAATGGCGATGAGCGTCATCTGCATGCGACAAAGTTAGGGGCATGAATCTTCTTTGGCCGAACTATCTTCGTGGCATGTTGACGACGGAAATGGAACGGCTCATCGTTTTTGCTTTGGAAGAAGATTTGGGCGGAGGTGATCATACTTCGGCCTCCTCCATTCCAGTGGAGTTGCAACGAGAGGGCTTTATCCTGGCGAAAGAATCAGGAGTTGTTGCTGGATTGGAGGTGGCGCTGGAAGTCTTTCGAAGGGTAGATGCCACGTTGCAATGCGTGTTGCTTGCACAGGACGGTGATGCTGTTGATTTTGGAGCGCAGGTGATGCGCATATCGGGATCTGCAAGATCCATCCTTGAAGCTGAACGATTGGCATTGAACTTCATCCAACGCATGAGTGGCATAGCCACGCGAACTGCTGCTGTTGTGGCCTCGTTAGAAGGGACCGTTTGCCGTGTTTTGGACACCCGAAAAACGACCCCAGGAATTCGCGCTTTTGAAAAATGGGCGGTGCGCATTGGCGGAGGGGTAAACCACCGCATGGGACTGCATGACATGATCTTGATCAAAGACAACCATGTGGATTATGCCGGTTCTATGATGAAGGCTATGGAAGGAGTGGCGCTGTATTTAAACGAACGCCAATTGGAATTGCCCGTTGTAGTCGAGGTACGCAATGCCAAAGAGGCTGCAGAAGCTATGGAAGCACGTTCGCGTTGGACAAAACCATCGGGCTTGCCTTTAATTGATCGGTTGTTATTGGACAACCACACCCCGGACCAAGCGGCAGAGGCCGTCACTGAATGGGGGGCTGACATTCCATTGGAAGCGTCGGGAGGAATCACTCCTTCGAATGCTCGTGCCTATGGAGATGCCGGAGTGAATTTCATTTCCATGGGCTGGTTAACACACAGTGTTTCAGTGTTGGATTTTAGTCTGAAGAGCACGGATCGAATTCACGTGGCGCATGGGTGAGTTGCAGCCACCTCCAGTGCCCGATGGACCCCTATTTAAGTGGATTCAAAAGAACCGCACATTTGATCGGACCCGCGCCGCGTTGCGTCGCTTCCATCCTTGGAAGAAACAGGAAGTCAATGTGTACGATGTACTTCGATTTTTTGTTCTAGGTTTAATCAATGGGTCAGTGGCGATGCGTTCTGCAGCGATTAGCTTCCGGCTGTTCCTTGCGTTCTTCCCGGCGATGATTTTGCTTCTGAGCATCATTCCATTTACGCCATTGGAGACGGGAGAAGTCCTGAAGAGTTTGGAAATGCTCTTTCCTGTGCAGGCCGTCGAGTTATTCGAACAAACGGTTGCGGATTTGATAAACCAACGGCAAGGCACGTTGATTTCAGTGGGTGTCATCTTGCTCCTCTTCTACGCATCGAGCTCTGTCAATAGCATCCTACTGAGTTTTGGGGAAAGCCCGCATGTGCCGGGCCGACCACATTGGTTGTTGTACCGTTTGTTGTCGGTGCTGCTGCTGTTTGTTTTATCTATTCTGCTGGGATTGGCTGTCTTTCTCATTGGTTTTTCAGGTGATGTAATCAATTGGATGGATGCACACGAATGGATCAATGCAGAAGCGATTCCATGGTTAACCTTGGCGAGATGGACGCTTTCATTTGGCTTGGTTTATGCAACCGTGAACATCCTGTTTCATGCAGGTTCAGGAGCCATGAAGCGATGGGGTATTCTCAATGTGGGGGCCACCGTTGCAACACTGTTGCTTGTGCTCACGACCTGGACCTTTTCGTGGATCATCGGTCAGTTTTCTTCGTACAATTCCTTGTATGGTTCATTGGGTACCTTGATGTTGACATTGGTTTGGTTGAATTCTAGCAGTTCCATTTTATTATTGGGCTTTGAATTGAACGCAGCCGTGAGTCGCGCCCAACTGGATGCAACGCAAGGCCAAAATCTGGATACAAAACAATAAATAGACGCGTGCAATCGCACCCGAAAACCACTCATTAAATAACGAAATCTCATGAAAAATTTCACCCTCCTTTTCGCCCTCTTGTTGTTTGTTGGATCAGCGTATAGCCAATCATCAAGCCCTTTGTTGGGTCAATGGAAGACCATTGATGATGAGACGGGACGCATTAAAAGCGTTGTCGAAATTACGGAGCGTGACGGTAGTTTTTACGGTCAAATTATCGAGCTATTTCGATTGCCTGAGGAAGATCAAAACCCGATATGCACGGGGTGCGAGGATGACCGGAAGGATAAGCCCTCTTTGGGAATGGAGATCGTTCGAGACATGAAAGTAGCGGACAAGATGGAATGGGAAGAGGGGACGATTTGCGATCCGAAGACAGGGAAAATTTATGAATGTGAGATGTTTTTAGAATCAGATAATCTCGATGAGCTCAAGGTTCGAGGATACATCTACTTCTTGTACCGCACGCAAACGTGGTTGCGCGTGAAGGGCGAGTAAAGGCGGCTGTTTGAGACGCGGAAATCGAGCGTTCAAAGGTTCAAGGCCACCAGGAGATGCGCGCTTTGATTCCGTCGCGTAATTCGGGGAAGCAACCCAACGCATAGCAGACCGAAAACGTCGTGCCTGAGGCCAAAGCCCCTTGGATGATCGCGCCAACGATAGGATACGTGAAGGCGTCTGCCTGCCAATGGAAGCTCCATGCACTGGCGATGGCGATGATGGAAATGACCAACAATTTCCAGGAGAAGGGATGGATTTTATATTTCCTCCAGACGATGAGCAGCCTCCACACGTTGTTCCACAACGCTGTACCAAGAGTGGCTACTGCGGCCCCTTTTAAGCCCCAGCCCAACGTGACAATGAACACGTAGTTTGTGGCAACAGTCACGACGACGAGCCCTAGATTCAAGGGCAAGACGATCCGGTACCACTGGCTAAACGCTAAAACCTTATTGTTGACGACATTGAAGCTGACAATTAAACGCTGAAGTCCGATACAGAGAAAGACAAACTCCAGACCCCGATAGCCTGGTGGGAGAAGGAGTTGGAACGGTGCGATGCCCGCCCAGATTCCGGACATGATCACGGCAGCCAAAAGAAAATTGACCCGTGCACTGCGTCGATTCATTTCATTGATTTCGGCCGTTTTTCGTTGAGCGACGAGTGTGGCGGAGAGTCCTCCTAAGATTCCCTGCGTAGCCCGCGCTGGCATTCCCACGACGTTGCCAAGAAAGAATCCGATGGTGTAAATCGGCACTTGAGCCAGTCCGATGTACATGCCAATCATGACATAGTCCAGGTGGGTCGCAATGATGGCCGCTCCACCAGCGAACAAACTGAACAGGCTGAAATCGAAGATGTTTTTAAATTCATCCCATCGCCACTTATTTCCGATGCGTTGAGGGAGTTGGAGTGCCTGGATGGTAAGCAGAATAACACTCACAGCCCAAGATCCGACATAGCAACTCAGGAAAGCGTCAAATTCGATTTGTTCGAAGTACAAGAGGAGCCCTAGAACCAGGTAGCTCCCTTTTTGCCACACCTCGTCAACCCAAGAAATGATCGCTGTTTTGAGTTGTTGATTGACCAATGCTCGAACCAAATGGAGCAGCACCATGAAGCTCGTAATCAAAAGGAACCCGGCGATGTGATCGGTGAGCGCGGAGCCCTTTTTGGCATCGAATAAAGGCAGGATGTCGCGTCCATTGAATGCGAACAGCAGGAGGACCAAAAGAAGTCCTGCTGCGGGCAGAATCAATAGCGTACGGAGGATGTCGGGCCGCTCTTTTTCATCGTATCGGGCCAAAAACCGCATAATGCCTCCCGGCGCACCAACGACAGCAAGTGAACTCAAGATGATTCCCCACGATGTAATAATGCGGACCAACCCCCATTCGGCCTCGGCTCCTTCAAAAGCCCTTGGCAAGACGATCATGGTATTCACCGCGCCAAGAACAAGCCCTGTGCCAATGGCAAGGGAGGCCCAGCCTGACTGTTTAGCGACTATTCCCATGGCTTGGATTGCGTTTTGATATCTACTTGACGCATCAGAAGCTGAATTGAGGCAATGGGTCGAGTACCGTGCAGTAAGAGCAAAAAGCGGCTTCGGCCTTGTGCTCTACGCTTGGCGTGTCGTCATGCAGGGTATCCAAGGATTGGCTGATCCAGCGGAGCAATTCTTTTGCCTGACGCGTGTCCACACCGCTTTGCTTATCGATCTTCAATTCGAGCAACCCAGCACGTGCATTTTTGCCAGATCGGACACCGGCCCGCACGTACAAAAGAGGCTGTCCGTCGGGTTCTTTTTTGTTTCCATTCACGTCCAAGGTCTCCAAAGCCATGGCGGCATAGACCAACAATTGCAATGCTTTAGAGGCTTTTCCAGATGTGACCTTCTCATCCCAATCGGCAGGCAAGGACAATTCAGAGGACGTCACATTCCCTGTTTTGTAATCGGTGATGATGACCTCGTCGCCATCGCGTTCAATCCGGTCCGCCATACCGTTCAATCGGATGGGGTCGATGCGGCCTCCCGTTGTGAAAGTGTGAGATAAATTCAATTCGAGATGACGAATCACCCGTTGGCTATCCGGATGCAGCTCTGTCATTTCTGAAGTCAGAATTTTTTTGAGCGTTGCTTCCGCCATGGTGACCTGCAAATAATTTTCTCCTTGGCGCACCATGTCAGAATTGAAATGTTTCTTGATTGCAATTGGGAGCAAGCGTTGGACATCCTTTTTCAAGGAGCTCAAGTGTTCTTGCTGAAGGGGCTTGTCCAGGAATAATTTCAATCCATCTTCTAGGACTTGGTGCACAACAGATCCGAAGGTGCTCGATGCCATTTCCTCTTGAACTTCTGAAGGTTCGCTTAGGCGGAGGAGGTACTGGTAGAAAAAATTGCGTTTGCAATTGATCAAGGTGTTCAACGCAGATGGACTGATTCCTTTTTGCGCCCATGCGGCCAGCCGTGTGCTTGCTTGTGGGGTCCATTGCAACGCTGGGATGGCAGGCCGCGGACCGGGCAATGGAGCTTGCAGTGTTGAGACGTCAACGGGAAGAAGGTCTTCTCCATTGGGACGAAAAGCCTGCTCCAATTGCAAGAGATATCGGCTTTTTTCTGAGGCCTCATCTTGCGCCCGGTAAAGGAAGAACACCTCACGGGCTTGGTTGAGTAAGCGGTAGGTGTAGTAAGCGAAGATGGCTTCCCGTTCGTGCCGCCCGGGCAATCCCCAAATGCCCCGCAGGTCAAATGGGAGAAAGCTATCTGAAATGGCTGATTTTGGCAATACGCCTTCATTGCAATCAAGAACAATGACGCGATCAAAATCCAAGGCTCGGGTTTCGATCAGCCCCATGATTTGCAATCCGTCTTCAGGCTCGCCAAGGAGGTCTATTCGCTCAGCCGCCAAGCTTTGGAGGGCCATGCTCCACACTTCTTCGCAAGAGGAAAGAAGACCGTGCTGTTCTTGAAATCGCCTGACAACGGAAAAGGCTTGCATCACCCGTTCCCAACTCGCCATGATCCATGGATCCAGTTCGGACTTGGCGTCATTGAGCGTCAACATGTTTCCAATGCTCCCTGCCCAACGTTCCAACCCAATGGAAGCTTCTAAGGGGTCAGCGGCTTTGTTGGTGAGCAACTCATTGACAAAATCAACGAGAATACCATTTGAATGCTCTCCCAGTTGATTGGCGCTAAGCCAGGCCAAGTGTTTTTTGGCAAGTTGGTTCATGACCCGGGACCCGTCTTGGATGAGCTTGGTTCTGCCGCATGCTGCGAGCGCTACCGGGTCGCTGATGATTGAACGTAAATCCCCATGATTCAATTGCTGACCACTGCGCAAAACCAGTGGTTTCACAGCTTCTAAAAACCCGCTTGCAGGGGTTTCTCCCCAACTCAAGCCCATGGTGACATTGTATCCCTTGTTGTTCAATTCGGGAAGACTCTGAAGCACCAGTGGGAGTGAAGCACCATCCGGAAGAACAACAGCGGTGCGACCATCCCGTTGATCTATCGGGATGTTGGAAACAATTTCTCGGACGGCTTGAGCTTGATATACAGAGCTGCTACAACCGATAATATGGATGGATGGAGGATTCGCTTCTAGGCGCCGAGGCAAAGCGTTAATGGCTTGGGGCAATGCCTGATTTCGGATAAACAAACCGGCTTCCATCATGGGCTGGGTCACATAGCTTGCGTCAGCATCCCAAAGCCATGTCAGGCTGTTTTTTTGTTCATAGCGATGAAGAAAAGCCCGTTCGGCAGGCGTGAGAACACTCAATCCTGCAACGAAAACATGGCTGTAGGCCTCCAGACTCTTGGATTCCGACGCAACGCGAGCGATGCGTCCACCATACCCCCATTGCTTATCAGCAAGCTTCTTTTGAAAGGCCTCATACAGCGGTCCGAGTTGCATGAAGCGCCGAAGAAACTGGCGTTGTCCAGATTTTAAATCAGCCTCAGATTGAAAGCTCCATTCTTCGATGCCCTCGATGTCACAGAGGTTCTTGAACACAGCTTTCGGATCGAGTAAATACTGATCAATTTCATTGAAATCACGCAACGCAATGCGTCCCCATTGGCCGAAGGCCGTGAATCCAATCGATTCTATATCGCTCGATTGATCGAGCGCCTTGAGCTCAGTCCATGTGAGATATAACTCGGCCAATCCTTCCAACGGGTCCATAGGAGTCAATCCTGCATGCTCTTGCAAAACGGTTCCCAAAGTGCATGCTTTGGGCAACCACCCAGCACCGGGCATTTTGGCGGCGAGGCGACGATGAAATTTTCCCGTGGCTCTTTGACTGGGTAAAATAACCAAGCACGATGCCGGGTCGGGTTGTTTCATGACAGAATCAACCACCTGGTCTAAAAAAGAGAGATGCGTTTTTTCGGAATCCAATAGAGCGGTGTTCGTGCTACAATTTAAATCCGTTGCGGAGGAAAGCAATAAATTCTTTGCGTCCATCCGGGTGTCGCAATGCACGTTTAATTTCAGACACGAGATTGGGAGCACTGGACTTTACTTCGGGCTTTGCTTGGGGCAACGGAAGATCGTCTTGTGGCTTCAATTCTGCCGTGGAGATGGATTCGTTTTTCAGGATACCGGCGAGTTCATCGGCAGCGGAAAAACGCTCTTTTGCTTCTTGATGGTATCCCTGTTGTTCTTCGAGCAAGCCAAGGTTGTTGAGGCTGATCGCGTCTTCGGGGTCCAATGCAATCGCTTGGGTGTAATCGGCGATGGCTCCGGGGACATCTTTTAACGCTTGCCTCATCCAACCTCTCGCGGCAAACCTATAACCGTAATCCGGTTGCAAGTTGACGGCTTCGTTTAGTTCGAGGAGCGCCTCATCTTTTTGCCCCATGTGGAACAGGGCAATAGCGCGATCGTGTTTGAAGTCGGGATTGCGATTCCATTCTCCGTTCACTTCGAGGGCCTTGTTGAAATCCAACAGGGCACGACCCCATTGCCCTTGTGCGGCTGCTTCTCTGGCCGATAGAACGAGGGGGTGTCCTTTTTCAGGAACGGGTTGGATTGTATGGGGCATGGGATAGAAAAACAGTTGTTCAAAAATACAACCTCGTTTGCAAGCGTTTGTTTCTGCAGTACGTCCGAAATTGCTCCCTGAAAGCATGTTTCTAGAATTCCCCCTTTACCGCGCTTTGAATGGATTGGATACCTTGTATCGAATCGATGGGCCACGGCATTTTGTCGAGTGGCAGCCTTTAGGTAGCAGCCGTTGGTTGGTTCATGAGCACGTAGCTGAGATTTATCCCTCTCAGGTATTGATTCAGTCTTTGATTCATGCTGATGATGCCCAAGTGAAGCTATCTCGCGAAGAATGGAATGCTCGCCGATTGAAACGGAAAGAACCTGAGCAAGAACACGCTGTTGGAACGATTGCGAAGACAACTGAAGACCCTGAAGTCCAGGAAGGAATGGACCTGGCATCGTGGACGACGTTTGGCATTTCAGCACATGCGGCTCATTGGATTACAGCGCACTCAGACGATGATGTTCGCTTTGCGTTGTCCTGGAGACAAGAGCGAGATGCTGCCCTGCTCGTTATGGGGGGAGGCTCCAATATGCTCATGCACGCGGACTGGGAAGGATTGGCTTTGCACGTTGGCATTCGTGGAGTTCGTGTTCTCAAGGAGGAAGATGGCCGCATTGAAGTGGTGGTTGGTGCCGGAGAAAACTGGCATGATTGGGTGATGCTAGCGCTCAAGAACGGGTGGCATGGGTTGGAAAACCTGGCGCTCATTCCCGGACAAGTGGGGGCATCTCCGATGCAAAACATAGGGGCTTATGGCGTTGAATTGAAAGATCGTTTTCTTTGGCTGGAGGCCATCCATGTGCAAACAGGATCCTTGAAACGGTTCGATGCAGCGTCGTGCGAATTTGGCTACCGAGAGAGCATCTTCAAATCATCTGAAAAAGGACAATGGATCATTGTTCGGGTAGCCTTTATCTTGGAAGAAAACGCTCCATTGCAAACGGCCTATGGGGCCATTCAACAGGAGCTCAAGGCCTTGCCTGAGGAATCATGGACGCACGCGGATGTAGCGAAAGCCGTGATGAAGATTCGTTCAACCAAGCTGCCTGACCCCAAAAAACTGGGCAATGCGGGAAGTTTCTTCAAGAACCCTGTGCTCGGTCCGGATGAATTTAAGCGGTTGCAAACGGCCCATCCAGAAGTGGCTCATTATCCGCAGTCGGATGGAACCGTTAAAGTCGCTGCGGGGTGGCTCATTGAGCAAGCGGGTTGGAAGGGAAAACACAGAGGAACCCACGGGGTACACGTCAATCAATCGCTGGTATTGGTGCATTATGGAGGGGCGACGGGGGCCGAAATTTGGCAGCTTGCGCAGGACATCATGCACGATGTGCGCTCCCAATACGGCGTTCAATTGGAGCCAGAGGTCAACCAGATCGGGCGAAACCTTTCGAAATGAATGCGGGCCCTGCCACCCACCTTTCCATTCTGGGGAATGAAATGGAGGCAACAGAGCCCACACTGATTTTCCTGATCCGCTGAACTATCAGAAAATGGGGCAAGGCATGTAACGAGGCAATTGCGGCTTGTTGCGCCGGATCGTTTGCCACGTGGCACTGAGTACGATTTCGTGACTTCCTCCTGTTGTTGCCAATCCGAGGCTACTGAGGGTCATGTCATAGCTGTAACCAATCTTCCAATTGTCTGTGCCATACCCAAGGATGATGCTGACAGCGTCAACATCCGTACCTCCTTCAATGGTATGTCCGAATGGAAGCCCTTGGTACCAAAGTCCGATACTCAATGGCTGAGTGTCATAGTAGATTCCGAGATCCATTTGATTGAATTGATCTTGGGCCATGTAGTTGAATGCAACGACCATGTCTCCAAAGTTCTTATTGTGAACAGGGTCAACAAGTGCCATGCGGAACCCTCCGTGTACAGAAACACGGACATCCATCGGGTCGATGTAGGTGGGGTTCAAACTTTCATTGGGTGTGTTCAAGTGATCAAACGAGCATCCCAACCACGTCTTCTTTCCGAGAAGGAGCACGCCAGTGCCGAAATCAAAGTAATTCTGAGCAACGCTTGGTCGGTCTTCGATGGAAGAAACCTGGGGGCCTCGAATCAGCTGATCACCGAAAGTCAATTGGTGCATATTGATGGAGCGGTTACCAATTCCTGCTTGCAAAGCAGGACGCAAACGCCATCCATTTCCAAGAGGAACTTCGTAGGCATACTGCATGGCAAAACGCGTGGTATTCAACCCGCCAGCGCCAGCTTCCTCTTGTGAGAAGAGGATGCCGAATCCGCTATTCAACTCACGATTGAACCAATCGTGAGCGACATGCCAACCCACATAAGAGCCGGGCATGCTTGCCCATTGATTGCGGTATACGCTCACCAAACGAGCGCGGTCCAAAGAACCCGCGAAGGCCGGATTGACTGATGTAGGAATCGCATTGTATTGGGTAAAGCGCAGATCTTGAGCTTGGCTTTCCGCTGCGAAAAATCCGCCCAGAAGGGCCCCGATGATGAGAATGCGTTTCATGGCAATAGTTTTCAAAGTATAGGTCATAGGAAATGGGTTCATTGGATGATGAGTGTCACGTCACCGGCTTTTGTAACGCGGTGACCGTTGCTAAACTGGGCTGTTGCCCTCCATGCATACACGTCTTGACGTGCGATGCGTCCTTGGAAGTATCCATCCCACCCGATGTATGGATCGGTTGAGCGGAAGATGAGCTCTCCCCACTTGTTGAATACGACCATTTCGTATTGGACGATTCCCAAGTGATGAGGGTGAAAAACATCGTTGTCTAGACTTGCTGGATCGTATCCACCACCGTTGGATCCTCCGTTGTTCGGGGTAAATCCAGTAGGGAATTCCATAAAGCCGCCACTTGTCGCTTCAATGGCCTGTTCCATAATGAATGTGCTAGGGCAATTGAATACATTGTTCGCAGTCAGGGAGACATCGTACTGTCCAGGCTCGGTGTACGTGTAGATTGGATTCGCCTCCGTACTGACCATTCCGTCGCCGAAAGTCCACAGAAACTCAGTGGCATCCTCATCAGAGAGATTGATGAATTCAACCGGCTGATCTGGAGCGACCACCTGAGAAGGACTGAATACAAAGGCTGCAGTAGCCGTTGGGAAAACCTCGACAGTCGCATAATGAATGGCCTCATGTTCCTGTCCTTCAAAGCCGATAGCGGTCAATGAAACATTGTAAACTCCAGGACGTGTGTACACGTGAACAGGAGATTCTTCAGAGGTCATGTAGTCATCACCAAAGTCCCAAACATACCCTGCTCCGTGGTTGGAAAGGTTGTCAAATGCGACCAAAAGAGGAGCGCATCCAGCACCGCTTCCTGTGAAGTTAGCAACTGGGTTGGGAGATAGGATTTGAACCTGCTCTGTTTGCGCATCTGCGCAAAACCCGTTGTCAACAAGCAAGGTGATGTTGTAGGTCCCCCAGGTGTTGTAGGTATGGAAAATCGGTTGCTCTCCTGCCAATTCAGCACCATCACCGAAGCTCCAGTATTGAACAGCAGCATCAGAGGATAGGCTCATATTGTTGATCCCAACGGTAGCATTCGGGTACGTCTGTGTAACCGGTGTCACAGAAAATTCTGCTTGGGGCATGGGGTAAACATGCACGCCGACGGAAACCGTGTCGATACAGCCGTATGCAGACTGGGCAATCAACTGAACCTCGAACGTCATGTCCTCATTCGTGGTGTTCACGAAGGAGTGATTCGGCTGAAATTCGTTCGATGGCATGGAACCATCATCGAAGTTCCAGCTGTACGATGCGGCTCCTTCAGATTGATTGATCAACTGTGCGTTTACAGGAGAACATCCCGCGTTTACAGCGTCGAATGCGGCATTCAAATGCGGTGCAACATCAAAGCTAACCATCGCGTCCGTTGCACATCCATGTGCATTGGTAGCCGTCAGGACGGTTTCGTATGCGATGAGCTCCTGCGTTGGATTGAAGAACACCTTGCTATGCAGGCTATCATTGGTTGCGGAAGTTTCTCCGTTGCCATAGGCCCAGGTGTTCATGGTTTGTCCTTCGCTGGTGTTTTCAAACGTGACTTCTACAGGGTAGCAACCCTCCAAATTGTTCAAAGTCAACTGTGCTGTTGGGGTTCCCCAGACAACAACATCAACGCTAGCGGTATCCGAACATCCGGCTGCGCTTTGAGCAACCAAGGTGACGACGTACGTCGAATCCGTGTTGCTTTCGCTATCGAAGAGGTGCTCAGGAGCGTTTGCGCTGGACGTGTTTCCATCTCCGAACATCCACAGCTGATTGCCGTTGGCGTTGATGGAGGTGTTGCCCAACTGAACAAGCGCTGGCGTGCACGCTGCTTCCGGCGTTTCAATCGCAGCAGTGACCTTCGGGTGAACCGTATGGGCCAGCGTTGCCGTTGCAGAACAACCGAAATCAGTGAAAATATCTTGTGTCAATAGAACGGTGAGATCGGTATCGCTATCATTCGAATACACGACGGGTACGCTCGTCAAATCAGAATTGATCAATGTTGTGCCATTGCCAAGGTTCAGTACCACGCTGTCTGCGAAAGCAGAGGTGTTGGACACCACAACTTCCGTTTCTGCACAGGAGGCATCCAGATCAACGGACAAGCCAGTCAACGGAGCCGGGTGAACAGTGATGTCAAAGCTTGACTGATCAGAACAACCGTTTTCACTCATGATGGCCAGTGAAACCGTGTAATTGGCATCCGTTCCCATCTCACCTTCATACGACGCAGCAGCCAAGGCTCCTGTCGCTTCAGTATCATTGCCCAAATCCCACTGGATTGTTTCCTGTTCGCCCCCGATGTACTCGAGATTGGTTTCAAAGGGAGCACATCCTTCAACGGATCCTACCCACGCTGCGAAAACGCTAGGGAATACAGTCACAGAGTCCAGTTTCAGATCGCTGCAACCCAACGCATGCGTTGCTGTCAATGCGACTGTGTAGGTCATTAGGGTGGCTTCAGTCAGATACGTGTAATCGTGATCTGATGTATTGCCAAAGGAGTTTTCGTGGCCATCACCGTAGTCCCAACCAAAGAAGTCGGCACGAATACTTTCATTCGAGAAGATGACGTCAAAAGGAGCACACCCTTCATCCAAATTCTTGGAAAAGGCAGCAATAGGCTGCGGCTTGACCGCAATGGCCGTGCTCGCTTGGTTTACACATCCATATGCGTTCGCTCCCTGGAATTGAATCGTGTGGTTTTCAAGTACATCAGAATTGTTGAACCAACTGTGCGAAGGCGTCGCTTCGTTGGACATGGTGCCATCACCGAAAGACCAAAAAGTCGTTTCGGCATTTTCCATTGCTGGCATGGTCGCTTCAAATGGCGAACAGGCTTCAGCGAATTCCAAGTCCAAAGCATAGACTGGCGTTGGAAGAACAGTGATCTCCGCTGTGCGCTCATCCGTGCAACCCAGCGCATCAATGGCGATTAAAGTAACCGTGAATGTGGTCGGTTCACCGCTGGTTTCGTAGGTCCACTCAACATCAGAAGCACTGACCATGCTCTCAGGAGCTTGTCCGTTTCCAAGGCTCCAAACGTAGCTGTCGGCACCTTCACTGGCATTGCTGAAGATGGTGTTGAGAGGCTCACATCCGCTGTCGGTATTCATGTCAAAAGCAGCAACCGGTTGTGGCTTCACGTGCACCATGGCAGAAGCTGTTCCGAAGCATCCATCTGCCGTTTGTCCCTCGAAAGAAACCAAAGCAGAAAGCAATTCGTCGGAGTTGTTGGCCCAGGTGTGTGTTGGGTTGATCTCGTTAGAAGATGTTCCGTCCCCGAAGTTCCACGTGATGTCTTGCGCGCCTTCAATGGTTGGCATGGTGATCACGAGTGGTGAACACACAGAATCCACAGCGAGCTGCAAGTTGAAGTCAGCTGCAGGGAATACGGTTACCGTTTCTGTCGTGGTATCCGCACAACCCAATGCGTCCGTCGCAGTCAAGGTCACGGTGTAGTTGGCTGTTTCGCTTCCAGTTTGGAATGCGTGATTCACATCGCCGTTGGCTTGCGCCTCTTCCGATCCATCACCGAAGTTCCAAGTGTAGACATCCCCGTTGGTGCTGTTGTTGTTGAATAGGGCATCAAAAGGAGCACATCCACCGTTGGCAGAAGCCAATGTGATCTCAGCAACCGGTTGTGGCTTCACGTGCACGGTTTGTTCATGTGTATCGCTACAACCGAAAGCAGAAGTTCCAGAGAACACGACCGTAGAAGCAAGCAATTCGCCTGTTTCATTCGCGATAAGCATGTGAGGTTGTGCTTCATTCGATGTTTCTCCGTTTCCGAAGTCCCAGTTGAATGTAGAAGCACTAAAGATCGCAGGCATGATCAGCTCGAGCGGGCTGCACACAGAGTCCGTTGAGAGACTAAAGGAAAAGTCGGCTTCTGGAAAAATCTCCATCATAACCGATGTGGTATCATGACACCCATTGCTTGCGTTGGCAATCAAATCCAAAGCACTGGATTGCAAAAAAGCAGAGGTGTTCTCAAACGTATGATTGAGATTGGTTGCATTGCCTGCGGCCGCACCATCAATGAACCACTCATAAGAGGAAGCTCCTTCAGATTGGTTGTTGATCAAAGGCGTGAATGGTGCGCAAGCCGATTCATCACTAATGGAGAACGCGGCAATGGCTGGCGCATGTGCTGTGACGCTCATGTTTTCAGTAGCCGAGCATCCATGCTCAGAAGTAGCTGTTACGGAAAGGGCATGCGCAGAATCGTTTCCAATGGCTGTGATGAAATCGTGAGTCACTTGCTCGCCTATGGCCGTGTTGCCATTGCCAAAGTTCCATGAATACGTTGCGTTCAATGTTCCAGAGGCCTCTAGGTTGACCGATAAAGGCGAACATCCCTCCATCAAGTCAGCGGTTGCCGCAACTGTTGGAATGGCGTGAGCAGACAAGGTGTCGATGAAAGTCGAAGTGCATTCAGGTGTGTTAACGGTCAATGAAACCTGGTAGTCACCTGCAAAAGCATAGTCGATGCTCGGGTTGGAGACATAGCTCGTTTGGCCATCACCAAATTGCCAGTACCATCCGATGATATCCGTTCCCCATTGGATGGTAGATGTGTCGAAAAAGTTGGAAGGCTCTCCAATGCATACAGCTTCAACATCAAACCCAGCAACGGGCTCCGGGTGAATGGTTACCGTTTCTTGAAGGGATGTGCGACATCCGTTGTTGCCCGTGACTTCCAATGAAATGGGGTAGGTTCCAGGACCATTCAAATCGATGGCATCCAATGTGCTTCCCGCTTGAAAATAAGGGGACACACCAAAAGACCAGACGTATTGAAATGCATTTACCGAAACCGCTTCTGCGGTAATTTGAGCTTCTCCGCACGCTTCGATCTCTGACAAAACGATCTCCGCATCAGGACGATCAAGGACGTATACCATGACGCTCGATGTATCGGAACAAGCAGCTTCGGTGTTGTCGTAAAGAACGACGCTCTGAACTTCATAGGCCCCAGGGTTCTGGAATGTAAAACTCACATTGCCTGTCGCTGTGGACAGAAAGACAGGATTCACACCGAAATTCCACTTGTACTGAATACCAGGTCCGCTCGTTTCTTGGTGAAATTGAACAGCCGTTCCCTGACAAATGACGGTTGCGCTGCTCCAGAAGTCGCTTACGGGGGCACCCGCATAATACAGTCCCTCAACAATGCACGATCCGTCTGCCTCAGACAGCGTAACCTCATAATGAGGGTTTCCCGCTACATAGGGGTGTGCTAGTGTAGAATCTCCCGATTCAAAGGCTCCAATGGTCTGTATTGGGCTGCCGTCTCCCCAGTCGACGACCAAATTGTTCCAAGAAGAAGCGGTTTCAATGGCCAAGATGTTTAAATCATCTGTGCAATTGTACCAAACGGGATTGCTGGTGATTTCCCCAGCAGAACCCAATACCTGCGGGCATTGAGCCAATGACAGTTGAGGTGCCGTAAAGCACATCAAAAGCATGAATGAGATGAAAATTGAGCGGATCATACCGCTTTTTACGCAGAAGAATCCGTGGGGTTACAGAAAAACGAGGTTATTTTTTGCCTCCTCCCGCCTCTATAATTTTTTGAACCATGCTTGACACCGCTGGGCAAACGTGCGCATTTTCTTCTGTAATCGCCAAGATGCCAGACATCTGTTTTCGGTCGGTGTGCGGATATTCGATACACGCCTGTGGACGCACGTCATAAATGGTGCAGGAATTGGTCCCTTCATCTAAAAAAGAGCAGGGGGACTTTTGCAAAACCCAATCCCCTTCGTCATCCATTTTCAGATACTTATGACTGAATGCACCGATTTTCATCCGAAGGGACTTGGAAATCCGTTCGATGTCCCGCACTTTGAAGATAGGACTCGTTGTTCTGCAGCAATGGGCGCAATCCAGACAATCCACTTCTTCAAAGACTTCATCGTGCCGCTCATGAAAGATCGCGTCTAGGTCACGAGGGGGTTTGCGCATCCATCGCGCGAACAGTGCATGAACCTTCCAACGGTATTTTTTGGACCAAGCAAGCTGCTCCTCGAGTTCTAACTTCAATGGGGATCTTGGAATTGACTAGCCGCTATGAATGACGTATCCGTCAGAGTTTCAAGAAAAGCCAGAAGGTGAGTTTTTTGAACAGGACTGAGAGCGAGTCCCCCGGTGGTATATTTCATAAAGGGATCTATCGTTGACGAAGGTACGCCTCCTGTATTGTAGTGATCCAATACTTCTTCCAGTGTGGTAAAACGGCCATCATGCATGTAAGGTGCTGTCAGTGAGACGTTTCGTAGGGTTGGTGTTTTGAACCGACCCGAATCCAAAGGCATTCCGGTAACACCTGCCAGACCAGCATCATTGACAAATGTGCTGTCCAGGCCATTGTTTCGGAATAAATAATCACTGAACTGCAGTCCGGCTTCACCATGGCAATGGAAGCAGTCCCCTCCAAACTGACCGCCGGGAGTGGTTTCTGGATCGCCGCCTTCACGCAGGAAAATCTCATACCCTGCAAATTCCTCATCACTCAAGGACGTTTCGCCTCTCCTCCACTGATCGAATTTGGAATCTGCTGAGATCATCGTTCGCAAGAATTGAGCGATGGCCTTTGTGGTCAATTCGGAGCTGATTTCAGCTGTTCCAAAGGCTTTGAGGAATAGGTTTGGATAATCGACTGGCTCCGTGGAAGCTTGCAATTGCGCGACGGCGTCGGGCCAAGGCATCGCCATTTCATCGGGATGGGAAACCGGTTCGAGAATCTGCTCTTCTAGCGAAGCCCCCCGGCCGTCCCAAAAATAGTTGGAGGCCCAGCCGATGTTGATCAAAGCCATGGCGTTTCGAAGTCCCTGAGCGCCTGTTATGCCTGTGCTGTAAGGGCTCGGGTCGGAAAACCCATGCTCAG
>Ga0233426_10001464_pt1 | contig 21571 bp, 16 predicted proteins | sample SI_118_April2016_6_FD_179875 | JGI IMG/M metagenome (GOLD analysis project Ga0233426, IMG submission 179875) | Seawater microbial communities from Saanich Inlet, British Columbia, Canada - SI_118_April2016_10_MG | ecosystem: Environmental > Aquatic > Marine > Inlet | place: Canada: British...
GACCTGCCTGAATATTACGATTTCTTCGCCTCTCTCAATACCATCGTTGTAGTCGACCATATGGGTCGCCCTGATTGCAGTAAACCGCTTGATGGTGAGGAATTTGAATTGTTTTTAAAACTACTGCGGGAAAATGACAACTGCTGGACCAAGGTAACCTGCCCTGAACGACTCAGTTTACAGGGACCGCCAAGTTACGATGATTTTGTTCCCTTTGCTGCACGGGTAGTAGAACTTTTCCCCGACCGAGTGCTCTGGGGCACTGACTGGCCTCACCCCAATATGAAATCCCATATGCCAGATGACGGCCATCTGGTGGATATGATCCCGCGCATAGCACCCACTGCTGAGTTGCAGCGCAAGCTGCTGGTCGACAATCCGATGCGGCTTTGCTGGCCAGAGGAAGATTAAGCAGCCCAATTTATTTATTGGGATGCTGCCAAATTGGCAATTCGGATGACGGCCGCACCTAATCAAGCGAGGTAATTTAATTTAACGGAGATTTTTGTATGACAACGGAATTTGACTACGACCTATTTGTTATTGGTGCGGGCTCAGGGGGGGTGCGAGCAGCTCGGATGGCGGCATCTAAGGGTAAAAAGGTGGCTGTGGCAGAGGAGCGTTACCTCGGTGGTACCTGCGTTAATGTGGGTTGCGTGCCGAAAAAACTATTTGTTTATGCCTCTCAATTCCCGGAGTTATTTCATGCCAGCGCGGGATTTGGCTGGACTATGCCCCAGCAGCCGACGCTTGACTGGGCAACTTTAAGAGATAACAAAACTGCTGAGATTGAGCGCCTTAATGGTATCTACCATAATCTGATTGATAACAGTGGCGCTGATCTCTTTGATGGCCGAGCAACCGTGACTGGGGCGAACCTTGTCAGCGTAAATGGAAAGACCTACAAAACTCGCACTATTTTGGTCGCGACGGGCGGCTGGCCCTATATTCCAGAGTTTCCCGGTAGCGAACATGCGCTTAGTTCTAATGAAATGTTTTTCCTCGATAAGCTACCCAATAAGGCTGTGGTGGTTGGTGGCGGCTATATAGCAGTAGAGTTTGCCGGCATCTTAAACGGTCTGGGGGTTGAGACCCACTTGGTCTATCGTGGCCCTAAACTGCTTAAGTCCTTTGATGTAGAAATGGGTGAAAAAATTATGCAGGGTATGGTCGACAAAGGCGTCAATATCCATTTAAACACTGAGATTGATCAGATCACCAAGACTGATGAACAGCTGTCTGTAATCTTAAATAATGGCTCGCACCTTGAGGCAGGCTTGGTGCTTTACGCCACGGGACGTCAGGCCAATACAGCCGGTCTGGGCTTGGAAACAACCAATGTGGTGATGCGGGATAATGGCTCCATTCAGGTTGATAAGTATTTTGCCACTGCTGAACCCAGTATTTATGCCTTGGGAGATGTGATTGACCGAGTACAGTTAACTCCGGTAGCGATTCAAGAGGCCATGGTGTTGGTTGACCACCTGTTTGGTGATAGCAGCGCAACTATTGATTATCGGGATATCCCCACGGCCGTATTCTGTCAGCCAGAATTCGGCACTGTAGGTCTCAGCGAGAAACAGGCGAGGGAAGAATACAAGGATATAGCGGTCTATCTATCAGATTTTAAGCCTATGTTACAGACGCTGGGCGGCGGCACTGAGCGCATCACTATGAAGCTGGTGGTCGATGAAGAGTCAGATATTGTGCTGGGCTGTCATATGGTAGGTGAACATGCGGCTGAGATTATTCAGGGTATGGGTATTGCCTTAAAAGCAGGTGCTACAAAGGCCCATTTTGATGCAACTGTGGGTATTCATCCCTCTGCGGCAGAAGAGTTTGTAACCATGAGAGAAAAAACTAGATAAGGCTGGACAATAGATTCCCAGTTATTGGTAGTCATTTCAAATAATAACGAAGAGAACGCTACTGGCTTTGCTAAGTAGGCTGAGCGCATTTATATAAAAAGGCCATTAATTTAAAAGTGAAGATAATAAATCTTCCGTTTTGATATCCCGAAAGTAACCAACAAGTTTTGTGCGCTTCATAACTTTTGTATTTTGGAGATTTAATCTTGAGTAATCGCGAGCTGTACCTTGAGTGGTTTAACAATTGGCATAGTCTCGAGGACTTCTCGGCATATTTTTCGCTGCATATAAACTTTGCTCGACAACTTATTATCAGTGAAGAGCTTCAGAGATCATCAATATTGGATAGAGATAACTTACCTCAGAGGGTGTTGGTCAGCGCGCAGCTTATGCCGGAGTTTGTAAGAGAGCCGCTAAAAAAAGACATAGCCTTTTTAGCAGAGAAAGCTGCTTCAGAAGAAGCATTACCAGTTGGGGAGACTTAGTCGCCTGTATCTTTACTCTAAATTAGATATTTTTCTGATCGAGGCCGCTAGCCCAAACGCCGAGATAAACAGCCACCAGCGACGATAGAGTTGGAGTAGCCTGGTTGGTATGACCCATTTATTTATGTAGGTTTGCGATTTACAAGCTTATTACAAATCACCTGAAAAACAGGGGGTTTTTTTAAGGAAAGTTATGGGGTGTTATGCATTTTGCTGAGGGCTAGGCGATTTTCGATTAATGGGCGATTCTATTCGTATCGAGAGACCACATGTAGCTGGAATATTGTGTTCTTTAAGTAACACAAGAAGTAACACAGAAGGATATGCTATATAAACATATCGTTACCAATCAATAGCTTACAGTCTAAGTGCAATTCCCGCCGCCACAGCATCGTGAGCCTTGGATCGTGACTCGTGGTGAGCGAATCCCATACTCCCACATTTTTAGACAAGGTTCCAAAGCTAAATTCGAAAGCAAGGTACCAGATTGATAAAAGGGGGAAGGTGGGTCTTCTCAGCTTGCTCTGAGAGTAATAAAAAGTTGATCTACAATGGTATTGATAAGATCAACGCTAACTTGAGAGTTAGCAACAAAAATCCTATGAAAGATTGGGCCATATATCATAGAAGCTATATATGGTGCATCCTTAGGCGGTATTTCGCCCAATGAAATGGCTAACTTGAGTGAATTTGAAACCGCCTTTATTCTAGGCTCATACACAAGTTTTAAAGTAAGATCTTTGAAGTCAGAATTGACGCTTTTCTCGGCCATAAGACCAATATAGGCTTGAGTGCAGGCGGGTAAATATAAGTCTTGAGCGAATATAAATAGATATTTTTTCAGATGCTCTTGTAGCGAAGTAGTCCCGTCATATTCTGGAATGGGTGGCAATAGGTAACTGTTAAAAATATCAAGAATAAGCTCCGGCTTTGTAGGCCACCATCTATAAATTGTTTGTTTTCCAACGCCAGCTGTTCGGGCTACTTTTTCTATAGAAAACTTGGTGTAGCCTTGGGTTTCTAATATAGATATTGCGGCATCGACGATGAGGCCTTTAGATTCCATATTACGTTTGGGTCCAGACGGCTTCACAAGGCCATTTCTTAGAGCCATTAGCTTCTCTCCAATTAGATTTTTCTGATCACCCAAATAGACAGGTTACTGCCAAAAATACTAGACGGAACGTTCTGGGCCGATAAAGTTCAGGTCGGAATTCTAACAATATTACGGCCTCTATCATAGAGAAAAAATACTATAAAATTTCGTCTAGCCCCTGAAAATATTACTCTGTAGGCGTCGTTATTTCATTCACAGAGCCAGTCCAAAAAAAACCTTGACGAACCGGTACGGTTCGTATAACTTATGGCAAGTTTTATAAGTAAAGTTTAAAAAAACCGCTCATAGCTAACTGTGAAAAAAGGGGAGAAAATTATGTTTAAGAAACATTACTTGGTTCTGAGTTGCTGGCTTGCTGGGTCATTAAGTCTGCCTGCAACGGCAGCAATCGAAGAAGTTGTTGTTACGGCAACAAAACGTGAAGCTAATATTCAGGATATTCCTATTGCTGTCACAGCACTATCAGCCGTTCAGTTAGAGCGCGCTGGTGTTGACACACTTCGTGACCTTAACCGTCTTTCTACTTCATTTAGCATGAATACCACCGATACCGAAGCTGGGTCAGGGACGTTGCGTCTGCGAGGTGTGGGTACCACGGGAAATAATATTGGACTCGAACAATCAGTAGGTGTTTTTCTGGATGGTGTGTACTTGTCCAGAACTGGCATGTCCCTAGGTGATCTTACCGATATTGAACAGATTGAAATTCTAAGAGGGCCCCAAGGAACTCTGTTTGGCCGCAACACTTCCGCCGGTGCACTAAGTGTAAAGACCAAAAAAGCAAGGGTGTCAGGCTCAGAAGGTTATGCGACCTTCGGTGTTGAGAACTATAACGGATACAAGCTCGAAGCAGGTTACTCCGCTCCAATAATTCAAGATGAGCTTGGGTTCCGTTTAAGCGCAAATTATCGCAAGCGAGATGGTTATTTGAAGGCAGTTATGACTGATGACGAAAGTTATAATGTCGATCGTTATAGCATACGTGGTCAACTCCAGTGGGAGATAGATGACAGCTCTAGTTTAAGAGTTATTGCGGATTACTCCTCAACTGATGAAAACTGCTGTGACCCTATGATAATGGGCGAGTCCCCCTTTGCAGCAAATTTTGAATGGGCCGGCTTACCCGCTCATGGTGGCAACCCAGCAGGCAATGCAAATCGGGCAGATTTGAAATCCCCAGCAGCCGGATTTGGCAGCAAAGTTGAGAAATCAGGTATATCTGTTGAATACAATCGTGAGAATTCCGACTATAACCTGTTTTATCAGGGCTCTTATCGCCAATTTGATGCAGATTTGGTACGACAGGACATGGTGGGGATCAATATATATGAGATGCCAGGCAACAATGGATTTCCTCAAAAGGATAGCATTGAGTCGACATCACATGAATTTCGTATACAGGGCGAAGCCGGCAAGCTTGATTGGTTATTCGGCGCCTATTATTCGAAAGAGGATATTTCTCAAAATCTGACCCTTGAGCTTGGATCAGATTTTCAGGCGATGGGCTCAGCAATTTATTTCCGTTCATTATTCTTACCAGCTATAGCAGCCGCATCAAACGACGTGCCATTAGCTCTTGGTGGGACTGTAGGTGATCTACGGTCGTCAAATAATCCGGCCAGAGTAATGGCTAACAACATTGATGCCAATGGCAATTTTGCCTCAAATTACTACTCTCAAAAGGGCGCATCTTGGTCTTTGTTTACTCACAACACATTTAGCGTCACTGATAATTTGGATATCGTCCTTGGTATGCGGTGGGTCGATGAATCAAAGGATGGAGAACATGACCAGTTAGGTGCAAATTCGCCAGCATGCAGTGCTGCCACAGTTAATACTCAGAACCTCGCTCTCGCTCTGGGAATGCCCGCCACTTCATTCGCTGCTGCAGCAACATTTAGTGGTTGCTTTGCATTTGCTGTTGAAGCTGATCAGGTAGTTGATCAAGGTATGGTGAGTCTGGCTCCGCAAACTTGGGATAAAAGCTTCTCCGACAACGAATTGGTCTACACATCAAAACTTGTATATCGGCCAAGTGAATCAGTAAGTACTTACGTCAGTTTTAGCCATGGCTACAAAGCAGGAGGGTTCAACCTTGACGCAACTGCTGGCATATTAGGCGCAGATCCTACTTTTAGAGCTGAGTTGCTTGATTCATTTGAATTGGGCGTCAAATCCGAACTATTAGACAACCGCCTTCGTCTGAATGTCGCATTGTTTGATATGGAAATGGAAGACTTCCAAATCCTGGAATTCACCGGAGCTGCGTTCAAGACCTTTAACGTTGATAAGGCGGTTAGTAAGGGTTTTGAAATAGAATCATTATGGGCACCAACGGATGAGTTTCAGATGGCGGCATCATGGACTCGAGCAGATGCGCGCTACCCCGATGACTGCGATAGTGATAACCCTAATGCTCCTGCGTCAGTCAAAACTCTATGCGGATACGCCCTGACCAGTGCGCCAAAAGATAGTGCTTCACTCTCGCTTACTTACAACTCTCTTATCGATTCTGCGGACTTAGCATACTCTGTTTCAATTTCTGGCCAATGGCAGGACGATAAGCGTACTGGCACCCAAGCAATTGGTGCTACTGGCCCACTAGCGTTCGATATTCAAAAGGCTCATACAAAAGTCGGCGTTCGTTTCACGTTAAGTGATATAGAGGCCTCATGGATATTAGAGCTTTGGGGCAATAATCTTACCAACGAGATTACTACGGCATTCGCTTTGAATACCCCACTCAGAATTGCTGCAAGAGGAATCTGGGTAGAAGAGCCACGGTCTTATGGTCTGACTCTTAGAACGAATTTCTGATCTGATATATAACAAGCCTAATATGAATTTATTTGTAAATGGAACTGAAAGAGTCGTAACCGGTGTATGGGAGGAGGAAACTCTCCTCTCAGTGCTTCGGGAATATTTTGGGCTGATTGGTACCCGATTTGGATGTGGTAAAGGACTATGTGGTTCTTGCACGGTTCATGTTGACGGCGAGCCAGTGCGCAGCTGCATAACTCCGGTAAACAATATTGCAGGAACCTCAGTTCTAACAATTGAGGGACTTCAGCAAGACAACGAGAAATTACACCCATTACAGCAGGCGTGGATAGATGAGCGAGTCCCTCAATGTGGTTACTGCCATTCTGGACAGATCATGCAGGCATGGGGGCTTCTATCTAAAACCAGAAATCCGACCGAAGAGCAGATAAATACCTTTATGGATTCTATTCTTTGCCGATGTGGGACTTATGATCGAATAAAAAAAGCCATACTACGAGCAGCAGTAATGCTCCAGCAGAGCCATGATACCAATGCCTGATTTATCCCGAAGATCATTTTTAAAGGCTACAGCTTGGATCGCTGGAGGAATCACAATCGCCTTTTCTGCAAGGTTAATTAAGGAGAAATCTGTCTCAGTTGGCCCGACATTAGAGTTTCCAAATGCTGAGTCTGGAAAGGGTTGGTTGCAGGTTCGGTCGGATGGAAAGGTTCATATGCTTTGTCCCCGTATGGAAATGGGACAAAATGCAAATACAGGATTAGCGCAAATTGTTGGTGAAGAGCTAAATATCAGAGTGCAAGATATAACCTTGCATTACCCTACGACAAGTGAAACCGCGCCAATTGGATTTACAGCCGGTAGCCTCTCAATGATGCTATTTTCCAAACCAGTTGCCATCGCCGCTGCTAGTATGCGCGAGAATTTACGTTCTCGTGCCGCAAAAATCAACAAACTATCTGTAGATGAGGTCATCGATACTGAGGGTGGCTTTGTAATTCTTGGAAGTCCTCGGATAGGGTATCAAGATCTGGTCACCGATGAGTCAATTGAACTAGATTTCGAGAATTCGGTTATTCCCACTTTATATACCTTTGACCCCACAAGAATTAAAAAACAAGTTGGACAAGAAGCCGAACCATGCGGAATAAAAGATCTAGTAACTGGTGCACCTGTTTTCTCTGGTGACATACAGCTGCCTGGCATGCTTTATGGTCGAGTGATAAAACCGCCCGTACGAAAAGCACGGCTGAAAAATTTAAATTTTTCAGCCGTGCAGAATATCATAGGGTTTTTCGATATTGTTAGAGACGGCGACTTTGTAGGGGTAGTTTGTCGGACACCAGGAAGTCTAGACAAAGTGGTTCGCTCAGTGCTCATAGAATGGGAATTGCCGGAGCCCATAAACCAAGAAAAAATTAATCAACTGCTTGATATAAATGTTGCACTTCAGAGAGGTGATCTACCAAGCACTCTTCAAGATGAAAACCACAACCCGAGTGCTAACTGGGATGTAGATTTAGAATTCGCCGTACAATTACAGACACATGCAATGCAGGAGCCGAGAGCTGCGGTCGCTCATATTGTAAAAATTAATGATATTGAACGAATTAATATCTGGACTGGAACCCAAGATCCTTGGGCAATTAAGCGGCACTGTGCTGATGATATTGGGTTCCGCGAAGATCAAGTTGAAGTACATCCGATGAGAATGGGTGGTGGTTTTGGTGGTCGTGAGCATTACGAGGTGGAGCAAGATGCTGCCCGACTAGCTCTGGCTACTGGTTTGCCAATTAAGGTTCAATGGACTAGGGAGGATGAGTTTAGAGTGGCTAGAAACCGTTCGCCATCAAGTCATCGAATGCGGCTTGCTTGCGATCATAAGGGCGTGCTCTCAAACTGGTGGCATGCTTACGCATCAGGCTACGTATTTTATTCTCGATCGCGGCTACCGGATTGGTTACTCCCATTCAAGAGGTCAACTGCAGGCGGCGATTTCGGTGTTTCGCGCGGTGCGCATCCCGCTTATAAGTCTCCCAGCATTCGCGTCGAATATAAAGAAGTTGATTTGCCGATCGATTTAGGCGTTTGGAGATCATTAAATGGTGCTCCCAACACCTTTGTAATTGAGTCCACGATAGATGAGCTTGCGCGTCGGAAAAGTATTGATCCGGTCAGATTTAAGCTAATGAATATACCTGACAGTATGGCTCGGCTTGGTAATTGCTTAAAAAGGGTTGAAACAATGGCTAACAGGAAATCGCTTCCAACAAAGAGCGGATACGGGAGAGGCTTCGCCTGTGGGGTCTACGAGAAAAATAGCTTTGTCGCTGTATCTGTTGATCTACATATAGACCACGAAGCCCGAAAAATATGTATTGACCGAATGTGTTGTGCTCAGGACGTTGGTATGGCGATTAACCCTGATCAGTTACGAGCTCAGATCGAGAGTAATCTTGTCTGGAGCATAGGGATGGCATTGATGGAGAAGGTTGAAATAGGGGATGGGCAAATTGCTAGTAATAACTTCCACAATTATATGATTCCCAGAATGAGTGATATCCCTAGCCTAGATATTGATATTATCGATAACCCAACAATCCATCCTTCAGGGGCAGGGGAAGTAGCACTCATAGCAGGCAGTCCCGCTATCGCCAATGCTATCCGCGACGCAACTGGACTAAGGCTTACTAGATTACCAATCAAGTATACCGATATTACAGCTCTAGGATCGCTTTAAGAAAAGGACTTTTCACAGAAGCTCCCTCAAACTTTAATCGAATAAATTTACTATCAAAACAATCAAAAGGGTATATCTATAATGAGCATAAAATATATAGCAATCTACATAATGTCCTGTGCGATCTTAAGCTTTTCAGCTTTTTCTGAGGAGCTGCCAGTTGAAACTAGTGATAGGCATCAAAAGGGTATGGCGATGGCGGGTAAACTATTTCCTGGCTTGGATCCCGATGCGTTGGCTCTACCCAAGAAATTCCAAAAATATACGATAGAGCATCTTTTTGGTGATGTGTGGCAAGGAACAGAAATAAGTTTACAGGAGCGTTCACTCGCCACCTGCGCTGCTCTTATCGCTATGAACCGAATCTCTGAGCAAAAAATTCATTTTGCTGTTGCTCGCAACCTTGGCATTCCGAGAGAGAAGCTCGAGGAGATCATTGCTCATGTTGCTCATTACGCTGGTTGGCCAGTAGCCATGTCGAGCTTTCATACGTTAAACGCAGTATGGCCGACGGACGAAGTTATTAAAGATTAAAGTGATTATTCCCAGGAGAATAAGATGAAAAACTGTATCCCACTGCGTATCGCTGCCACATTATTAATGCTGTATACATTAATGAGCACTTCGATTGTCCATGCATCTGCATCTGCAGCTGAAGAAAATTCATCGGTCAACAGCGATATACCAGTTGTACATACCGTACTATTTTGGTTCAAATCTGAAACTACAGCAGAAACTGTGGCAAACATAACAAATATAGCGAGCAGTTATGGCTCGCTACCGATGGTGCGCGCAGTTTATGTCGGCGATTCGTTGCCAAGCGAGAGAGAAGTGGTTGATGACAGCTTTGGAATTGCAATAACGCTACTATTTGACAGTGAAAAAGATCTTCAAGCATATAATGCTGACCCAGAACATGCTCGCAAATCGAAGCAAATTTTGCCTTACGTGACTCGTGGTGTTATTTATGACTTTTATAATCGAGCCCAGACCCACAAGTAAACCTAGTCTTCAGATAAAGAGTCTTACCTTTGAGGGTTTTTCTGGTGAGCCATAAAGGACGTATACATCTTCACTCTAGGCATCAGAATAGAATATTTTAAGTATCAAAGGATGTAACAAAAGCGGATTTTTGAACGCATTAAAGCTATATTAATTAGTAGCTTATAGGCTAAGAACAGTTCCCGCCGTCTCCACCAAAAAATATAACCCACTGTTTTTGATGCAGTTTTTCTTTCCCTAGCTTTCAATTGAAGTCACTTTTCCACACAATGAGAAGGCTATCAGTTTCTTATACTATTACTAGAGTTGGTGTTTACTACCTGCATCTTCAGTGGAATAATCTAAGTCCTTACAAAGTATTTGTAGTCCTTTAGGATCATAGCGCCCTCAACTATCGGGGCGTAAAGATCTAAAACATCAGAGTATCGAGTCACATGTTATCCAAAACCCTCCGGTTAAAAATAATAATCGGGATTGCACTAACGGTAGTACTGCTAATGGCGAATCCATTAAAGACAGCACTTTTAGGCAGTGCTTTACTCGAGGCTAACGCTCATCTGAATGAGTTAATAAAATCATCGGACTCATTGTTATTATCTGTGCCTGTGGCGATTGCAGGACGGACGTCCGAAGAGAGGGGAGAAGATATATTTAGAAAAACCTCCATCGCCAATGAGTCATTAGATGTATGGTTTGACCGTAGTCAAACTCAGGCACTAATCGTTCAAAAAAAAGGTCGTATTATTTATGAGCGTTATAGTCCAGATGCTGATGATGGGCGCGCTATAAACGCTATGTCTATGACCAAAGCCATTGTTGCCATACTTATTGGTGTCGCCATTGATGAGGGCCTTATTAATTCCGAGAAAGACTCTATTTCTCAGTATCTCCCTCAAATAACACAACGGTCTGAGGATCCGATTACTCTTCGAGATTTGCTGAGGCATACCTCCGGTATAGAATCAGCATCTAAAGACATTACAGCGACCTTAAAAGGTAATCCATTAATAACACCCTTATCTGAAATCTCCTTTAATGGTGATCGATTATTCCGCTATGATAATATTAATTACCACTTGCTGAGTCTTGTGCTGAAAAATATCTATAAACAGCCACTTAACCAATTAATTGAGAATAAACTCTGGCAGCCCTTAAAACTTGAAGAAGCCTCTGTTATCGATACGGCTGGTTATTGCTGTATGTTTGCGACGGCAAGATCATGGCTCGAAATAGGCACTTTATTTCTCTACCCAAAAATTCAGATAGTCTCTTCACACTGGCTAGCAAAAATGGTTGAAGACTCAGTTATTCCAGAGTGGTTTTTTGTTCAGGCAACTGGCAAATCAATAGGTAATACTTATGGCTATCACATTTACGGTGGCTTACCCGACTCTCCAGAAGTTTTCTGGATTGAGGGAATGGGCCTACAGCTGGTTATGGTCAACCCGCAGACTGAAACTGTGATCGTCAGGCTCGGCGGCATTCCCTCCGTCCTCAATGTTTTTTCAAATCGGCATGATGATTCAATCATAGCGCCATTACTCAATGTTTTAATGACAGATAGTTAAGTATATAGTGATATGAAACAGTACTTTATCTGCGCATAACGGCCAAACTATTATAGTTTGGCCTTTCATCCCGTAATGCGAGGCGCTTATTTATTGGACCTAGTCGCATATAGCAGTATTAAATCACGCTGATACGCAAAAAAATTGCGCTTTCTGCAAACCACTGGCATATACATAACCATCAGTGTGGGTGAAAAGCTGCCAACTGATATAGATTTGAAATGAGCATGGATTGCTAGCCCACTGGAAACCTATTGCTCTTAGGACTCATAGTCAATTATGCTCGGTTTTGTAAAATGCAATGCGACGCCCTACATCAAGCCGAATTAGCAAACTGCGTTGTATAAGACATGAACACAAAAATAATAAAAAGTGGGTAACCGCATAAAAGGTTAGCCAGCTGGCCACAAACAGGCCGTCATACTATTTATCACCAACACTTACTTAAATAATCGAGTTTGCCCATGCCATTAAACATATCTGCAGATGTCTTTATTACCTGCGCGGTCACCGGATCCGGCGGCACACAGGAACGAAGCGACAAGGTACCCAGATCACCAAAGCAAATTGCCGACAGTGCGATTGCCGCTGCCAAAGCTGGCGTTGCGGTGGTTCACTGTCATGTGCGTGATCCAGAGACCGGTGCTCCTTCCAGAGATCCCAAACTTTATCGAGAGCTCACCGAGCGCATACGTGATTCAGAGACAGATGTGGTATTAAACCTCACCGCTGGGATGGGTGGCGATCTGGTTTTTGGTCCTCCATCAGCTCCACTGCCGTTGCAGCCAGGGACCGATATAGGCAGCGCAGAGAGTCGCATGGAACCCATAGTTCAATGCCTGCCCGAAATATGTACACTGGATTGCGGCACCATGAATTTTGCCGAAGCAGACTATGTCATGACCAATACTCCGGGGATGCTTAGGGCTATGGGTGGCATGATGACCTCATTAGGTGTTAAACCCGAAATTGAAGTCTTTGATACCGGCCATCTATGGTTTGCTAAGCAGCTGGTTAGTGAAGGTGTGATCGATGAGCCAGCACTAATACAGCTCTGTATGGGAATACCTTGGGGTGCGCCCAATGACCTGAATACTTACATGGCTATGGTGAATAATATTCCCGACAGTTGGCATTGGTCCTCCTTCTCTGTGGGTCGAGATCAAATGCCCTATGTTGCCGCCTCCGTGTTGGCTGGTGGCAATGTGCGTGTTGGTCTGGAGGACAATCTATGGCTAGAGAAAGGGGTGCTCGCCACCAATGAAGCTCTGGTCAATAAAGCCGCCACTATCATTCAAGCCATGGGTGCCAAGCTGATGAGTCCGCAACAGGTTCGGGACCAACTCGGCTTAGTAAAGCAGGCACCTCGATGAGTTCAGCTATTAATAGTCAAGACGCAAGCGGCGGCATGTCGACAACATTTGCCGTGATAGGTGGCGGTGTTATTGGCGGTGGTTGGATTGCACGTTTTTTACTGATGGGTTGCGACGTCAATGTTTACGACCCAGACCCAGAGGCTGAACGCAAGATTAACCAAGTACTGGTCAACGCTCGCCGATCTCTGCCAGGGTTATATGAGACTATGCTGCCGAGAGAGGGTGTAATTCAATTTTGCTCCAGCATTGCCGACGCTGTGTCGAATGCAAACTGGATAGGTGAATCCGTTCCTGAGCGCCTAGAGGTCAAGCACAGCATCATCAGTGAAATACAAAGTCACTGCCAAAAAGATGCAATCATCGCCTCTTCTACATCGGGTTTTAAACCGTCGGAATTACAGCAGGGTTCATCTAATCCGCAACAAATTATCGTTGCTCACCCTTTTAATCCTGTCTATCTTATTCCATTAGTTGAACTGGTTGGCGAGGCGAATACGACGTCTCGGGCAAGCGCCATCCTGTCTCAACTAGGTATGCATCCCTTGGTGGTGCGCAAAGAAATTGATGCCCATATTGCAGACAGATTGCTTGAAGCCGTGTGGCGGGAAGCCCTGTGGCTGGTGAACGATGGCATAGCCACCACCACTGAAATTGATGATGCTATCCGCTATGGTTTTGGTTTGCGCTGGGCACAAATGGGCCTGTTTGAGACCTATCGTATTGCTGGTGGTGAGGCGGGTATGGCGCATTTTATCGCACAGTTTGGCCCGGCCCTCAAATGGCCCTGGACCAAACTCATGGATGTGCCTGAGTTGTCAGACCAATTGATTAGCATCATTGCCAGTCAATCTAATGAGCAGTCCGGACACTATACGATCACAGAGTTAGAACATACCCGCGATGACAACTTGGTCGCCATGATGCGCGCGCTAAAATCAAAAGATTGGGGTGCGGGCAATTTGCTTAACAGGGTCGATGCTGACTTAGAGAATGCTAATATCAATCTAACCGAGCCTCTTGTTCAATGCAATCAGGTGCCGACAATACATCGTGTTATACCCAGCAGCTGGCTAGACTATAACGGCCATATGAATGACAGCCACTACGCTGAGGTGTTTTCCAAAGCCAGCGATATCATTCTCAGGCGTTTAGGCGCTGACGCCGGCTATATTGCCCGGGGCTACAGTTACTTTACGGTGGATATGAAAATTGATTACTTAGATGAGTGCCATGCTGGCGATGAGATTTCTGTGTTTACCAGCATCAAGCTCGCCGAGGGTAAAAAATTAGATCTGTCTCATGAGATGAAAGATACCTCAGGTAAAACACTCGCAAAATGCGCTCAGTTTTTACTGCATGTTGATCTCAAATCGCGCAAGTCCAGCATTCCAGAAGAGCCTGTGGCGAGTGCAGTACACAATTTGAACGATAAAAAATAAGTACAACCACCATGGAGTTATTGTCGTGACTGTATCCAATAAAATCCCTACACCAGACAACCTTTATTGGCCGCAACGCAGTACCATTATTTCGGCACAGATTATTAATAAATCAGTGGTTGTGAATTGGAACGATAATCAGCAATCGACCCTGCACCCAATGTGGTTGAGGGACAATTGCTGTTGTGAGGAATGCCTTAACTCTGTTACCCGTGAGCATCTGTTGGACCTCCGTGATATTTCGCCAGCCATTAAGCCTAATACGGTGGAAATTGATACAGAAGGCGCGCTGGTTGTAATCTGGTCAGAGCAGCATCACCGCAGCCGCTACAATCCCGATTGGCTTTATACTCATAGCACCGGAGAGCAGAGTCAGCGGGATAACCAAATCACACTTTGGAGTGCCGCAGACCTCTCTGAGCCGCCCAGTCTAGATGCTGTTGATGGTGTTATCACTGACGAGTTATTGCACGAAGCCCTGTCAACTATTCTGCGGCAGGGCATGGTTCGTCTGCGTGGCTTGCCCACGGATACTGCTCAAGTTGAGGCGCTGGCCCTGCGTATAGGACCCATTCGAGAGACACATTTCGACCGAATTTTCGATGTTATTTCTAAAGCTAACAGCGATACGCTGGCCAACACTAGCCACCAGCTGGCAGCTCATACGGATATCCCGACGCGAGAATCACCTCCGGGAATACAGATTCTTCATTGTCGCATCGCAGAGGCCAAGGGTGGCCACAGTACCCTCACGGACGGGTTTAAAGTGGCTGAGGACATTAGGCTGCAATCTCCGGCCCATTATAAACTGCTCACCAGCGTAAACTGGTGTCACGCCAACCGTGCCGGGCCAACTGACTATCGCTGGTCTGCACCTATTATTGGTTTAGACGATCAGGGTGAACCTCTGGAAGTCCGCCTGCTGCCATTCTCAAGGGCACCTTTACAGGCAGACTACGAAGATATGGACGATATCTATGCCGCGCTGGTGTGTTTTATGGAGAGAGTTAATTCCCCAGACTATCAAATAAGCTTTCCATTCGCAGCTGGTGATCTAATTATGTTCGACAATCGCCGTGTACTGCATGGACGCGGTGAGTTCTATCCCAAAACCGGTGACCGGGTACTGCGTGGCACCTATGTTGAAAGAGACGATGTCAGGTCAAAAATCCGCGAATTTGAGCAACAGCAACACAGGAAAAACAGTGGTTTGACTGACATTCAAAATCGTCAAGTTTAAGCACCATTATCTCCTGTGAATAGGTTGTGGCTATTGTTCAAATTTTGGCAGTTTAGCGAACAAAGCCGCAGATACGACCATAAAGGCTGCGGCTGTAAGTAAAGAGGCGGTATAGGTGCCAGTCGCGTCACGCACAGCACCAAGAATGACTGGGCTAAGGCCCGTCGCGATTAAGAATGTGGAGTATTGCCTACCGTAAATCTGCCCATACGCATGTATGCCAAAATATCTAGCGACGAGATAGCCAATCAGATCAACTTCGGCGCCCACTGAAAACCCTATAACAAATGCAGCCGGTACAGCCACAGCAGACCCCAATAGCGCCAAAGCCAAAACGCCAGAGATACAGGCGAATAGAATGGCAATTGCTACCCGTGGCGCAAAGATGCGGTCAACAGCAAAACCTACTAGGAGACGGCCCAGCACAACGGCGATACCAATAACACCTGCAATCTTGACCGCGGCATCTGAGTGTACTCTCACTAACATGGAGTGTTTTGGCGACATGATTGATATCCGGAAACTCGCCACTTGCATGAATTAATATTCGCCGAATAGTCGCAGAGAAATTCTCTACCCTGTTTAATCCGCGCAACAAATGTTCACATTGCTGCTGGAAAATAACGTGGGCGGCAGGGTTAGAAGACGTGATTTTAGACTTAATAATACTTTTAGATATTACAATTTCGTTATGGGCCTGGTTGAACTTAACGGGCACATTAAGAATTGACTCATATGTCTGTAGACCATCCGGTTCATCGTAGTTGAAATGTAGGGCACCCTGAGTAACCGGCTGGTTAGTGAGGGTTTGACCAATACGTATTATTTGCGACAACACCAGTTCAGTGATGAGTTTTTTGTGTAAAGGATTTCCTATCGCAATATAGGTGCGCAGAATAATATTCTCATCCGACTCTAGGGTTCGAAAGGATAATCCAGGGCCTGTTATAGATTGGTATCGAAGTAACAGTTTGAGTGCCTCATGCAAAGTAGCGCAGCTCATTAACGCAAAACCAAAGGTACCCAGGTGGGTTATATCGGCTCTCTGTCCTAGACGCATCATCAATGCCGAGTCATTGGTTAAATTGAACGCTGCCTCAAGCAGCTTTGGCAATTCAGCTAGTCCGATGTGTTGTATGTCTGGCCCTTTGGACGTTCGCAACTCGGACTGGGCAAAAAGCTGCTGAGATGAAAAGCCGTCCTCAGCCAAAATCACTAGTAGTTGTTCAAAGAGGGAGTTATGTATCGGTTGGTTAGTCACCACATTGGCCCAAATTATCAGCTTCAGTTTGTTGCAAGAGCCTGAGACCTTAGTATAATTGACCGAATATATCCCTACGCATGACTGAAAATATCCCTACCTGTAAGCTGTAAGGTGATATCTTGGAGTCAGTGTAAACAGGGGGAGCCCTATGACTGCAATAAACTTAGAATCTAAAATGCCGAATGATATTTCTATTGAGGTTAGAAATATGACATTTGAGCTGGAAAAGGTCCTAGCGACTGATTGGGCAGATAATGACCCATTTTTAACGGCGGTTTTTAATGCCATGAGCATTAGTTTTCCATCAGGCGAGCGGAATTTTATTGAGTCTGTTCGAGCTTACGAAGACCGCATCAAGGATCCAAAGTTAGCCAGCGACGTCAAAGCTTTTTATCAACAAGAGGCCATACACAGCCGCGAGCATCGAAAATATAATACGCTGCTCTGCCAACAACGAGGCTATGATTTAGCTTCGCTTGAGCGGGTTTATTTGAGTCGACTTGAGAGCTCAAAAAAGAATCCACGGGTCACTCCTCGGATCAACTTGGCCTCAACTGTGTCAATCGAGCATTTCACTGCCATCCTTGGTGAAAGTATTCTGGAAGGACGATTATTAAAAAGTATGCCTAGGGCTGTAGCAGAGCTTTGGCAATGGCATGCACTCGAAGAGCTTGAGCACAAATCTGTTGCCTTCGACGTCTACAACCAAATTGGCGGTAGTTATAAAATGCGGGCGGCTGTGATGCGCATTGCAATGCTCACTCTGTTCAAAGATATGCTGTCAGTGGTGGTTAAAATGCTGCGTCATGATAAGCAGCTTTGGAAGTGGAAAACATTTAGGAGTTTCTCTAAATTTCTATTTTCTAAAGGCGGTTTTATTCGAAGTCATATCCCTGCCTATAAAGCATTTTTCCAGGAAGATTTTCATCCCTCGGAAATAGATAACCAATCTCTGTTAAAGTCATGGCAAGAAAAGCTGCAACCGGCGGTTACTGCAGTCTAACCATTAGTGACACAGAGAAAAGGTAAGGAGTTGAAATGGCAGACCCTGAGGTTATTCCTGACTACCACCGCGCCTCCCCGCCAGCTACTACCGAATTGCCCCAGCAGGGCGATAAGCTCAATGTCCTATTGGTTACTCGTGGTCACCCATTTGATCGAGATAGTTTTTTTGAAATTTTTGATAGTAATCCTGATATTCAATATTCCAACGTTGAGCATCCGGCTGCGCAATATATGTTTACCCCAGAGATGGCTAAAAACTTCGACTGCTATGTGCAATATGATATGCCTGGGATCAAATTTGGTGACGGGCCTCCACAGTATTTTGAACCTCCAGACTTTTATAAAGAGGGCGTGCGTGCCATGGGTGATGCTGGTAGTCCGCTAGTTATTTTGCATCATTGCGCAGCGGCTTGGCCTGCCTGGCCAGAGTGGTCTGAAATAGTTGGCGGTCAGTTTCTTTATACGCCCATGCAATCTCGGGGAGTCGACCATCCCGACAGTGGCTATAATATTGATGTGGCCCATACTGTTACCCCTGCTATGGATCACCCCATTACCCATGGCATAGAGCCTTTTGAAATTGTTGATGAAGTCTATCTCTTGCCAGTATTCGAGGATTCAATTATTCCGCTGTTCAGGTCCAACTGGGATTTCAAGCGGAATAATTTCTACTCGGCTGCCAATGCTGTGGTTCGAGGAGAACTAAACTCTAACCAAGATTGGGATCACCCTAATGGATCAAATCTTGTTGGTTGGATTAAGACTTACAAAAATTCACCAGTGGTCTATCTGCAATTTGGTGACGGCCCCGAGGCTTATCAAAATCCTAATTTTCGTCGTATTCTCTCTCAGGCAATTAAATGGGCGTCAAGTGATGAGGCCAAGTCATGGGCACGTGAGTTATATAAAAAGCTAAGCTAGCAGGCCGTTAAATTTTTTTTAACTGTCGTTTTACTGCAGCCTATACGGCCAATTTATTCGCCTATTTATAGCCGCCAGTGCCCCGTGAGTAGAATAGAAACTTACTTTTAGCAGTCGGGCTGATATTCTGGTCTTATCAATAGACACCTAAGCGATATCGAAAAGAGAAGCAGCATGAATAACAATAATAAGCAGTCTGGTTTCAACAAATGTGTGTGGGTATTGATGTTAGGCGCGGGGCTAGTCTCCTGCTCTGATAAAACGATAGAGCCATCCAGTGAGTCCTTCAGCACTGCCGCAGATGTTCATTTAGATAAGGCCGTCATTCAACAGACTCTTGAGATAGATCAACTCTTAAACACCTCTGAAGCTGGCGCCTTGGGCGGAGATAATGCTCTTTTCGACACTGAGACCGAATTATTAGACCGTAAAGCGGTATCTGCGCCGAGAGCGATTCCAGAGACAGGGATTCAGGAGCGAAATGCCTATTACGGCGATTTACATGTACATACCGCGTACTCTTTCGATGGCTATGCGTTTGGAACCCTAGCGACACCCTATGATGCCTATCGTTTTGCCAAAGGGGAGGCCATCAAGAACCCTGCGGGCTTTAATATGCAGCTTACTAATCCAATGGATTTTTATGCCGTAACTGACCATGCAGTGTTCCTGGGTTTGGTCAAAGCAGCGGCAGATACCTCTAATAATTTCTCTAAAAACCCATTCGCAGAGCCCTATCATGACTTAAATGCGCCCGAAAACTTTGGCACAGATTTAATCAGCAGGACCAAGCGATTACTGACATTTTCAAGTTTTATTCCCAATGCCATCAAAGGGGTTAGCGATGGAAGTTTAAGCCGTCAAGAGGTTCTTGGAGTAGTGAGAAGTGCTTGGGAAGATACCGTGGATGCTGCGGACCAATTTAACGATCCCGGCCGCTTCACTACCTTCGCTGCCTACGAATATACGACGTCCAGTGCTGATATGGGCAATTTACACCGCAATGTTATTTTCGAGGGAACAGAGAATTTGCCCCGTGAGCCATTTTCTCGCGCCCACTCGCCTAATCCGGAGGATCTCTGGAGCTGGATGGATGAGCTTAGGAGTAAGGGCGTCGAAAGCTTGGCTATCCCCCATAACTCAAATGGCTCTAATGGCGAGATGTTTAAAAGTACCGACTGGAACGACAATCCCTTTAATGAGGCTTACGCGCAGAAACGCCTTAGAAATGAGCCAATCGTAGAGATAACCCAAATAAAAGGTACCTCTGAAACACATCCTGTTTTATCAACACGTGATGAATGGGCGGGTTTTGAAATTGCGCCCTACCGAGTTGCAACAGGTGCCCTTAGCAAAGTCGATGGTTCCTACGTACGTCAAGCAATGTTAAAAGGTCTGACACTTGAGCAGCAAGGTATTGGCAACCCTTACCAGTTTGGTTTTATTGGTTCTAGTGATACCCATTCAGCGGCCAGTCAGAATGATGAGGCGGCGTTCGTTTCTAAGCTTGGCATATTGTCGAGCTACCCAGAGCAAAGAGGCTCCACCCCGATAACAGGAATTAATGGCCAATTTGCTTATTATGGTAATAAATTATTATCTGTGGTTTTCCCCACGCCACTCGGTAAAAGCCTGTACGTCAAGATTGATGACGATGTCTATGCTGGCGGTGCTACCCCTACATATGGAGCCTCTGGTTTAGCGGCGGTATGGGCAGATGAAAATACCAGAGACGCTATCTTCAGTGCCTTTCGTCGTAAAGAAGTGTTTGCAACATCTGGACCTCGATTAAGAATTCGATTGTTTGCCGGTTACGATTTTGATCAGAGTATGCTCACGGCGCCCGATGGCGTCGAGCAGGCCTATGGCAAAGGTGTGAGTATGGGAGGCACCCTATTGGCGCAAAATGAGGTACTCAACGATATGGGGTCGCCCGGATTTTTAGTGATGGCTTCAGCTGATCCAGAGAGTGCACCCTTGCAACGCCTGCAAATGATCAAAGGCTGGGTCGATGCAGATGGCACTACCCATGAGGATATTATTGATATCGCCTGCGCCAATGGCGCAGAAGTCAACGCTGAAACTAACCGTTGCCCGGATAATGGTGCCCGAGTCGATATCTCTGATTGCAGGATTAGTCCCGAAGTCGGTGCGACACAGTTTTCAACCCTGTGGTACGATCCGAATTTTAAGGCCGACCAACGCGCATTTTATTATGCCCGTGTACTTGAAAACCCAACCTGTCGATGGTCGACCTGGGATGCTATTCGTGAAGGTGTTGCGCCAAGGCCTGATTTGGCGACCACTATTCAGGAACGTGCCTGGTCTTCGCCTATTCAGTATAGGGCTCAATAAAGATCCAATTGCTAATGGCTCTTTAAATAAAGCTTAATTATTGTCTTAAAGACAATGAAGAAATGCTAAAACCTCCATATACATGGCTAAATAAACGCGATCTAATCCTGTCTCTTTAGATCCTTTAGAAAGCAATTATGGAGCATGGCTAGTTTGAGCCTAGTAGAAAAAATGCAAAAGAGTAGCAACAACCCCATTTACAAGCTCCTGAGGATCGTCTCAAACGTTGAAGGGCATGAACTAAAAGCCGTCGTCGGCTCATTTCTTTTTGTTATTGTTCTTATGTCTGCTTATTACATCTTGCGCCCTGTGCGAGATGCGATGGCCAGTGACTGGACTGATGCCGAGGTTAGTTGGCTATGGACGCTTAACTTTTTTATCAGCACCGCGGTTGTTGCTCTTTATGGTT
>Ga0233426_10001467_pt1 | contig 21553 bp, 19 predicted proteins | sample SI_118_April2016_6_FD_179875 | JGI IMG/M metagenome (GOLD analysis project Ga0233426, IMG submission 179875) | Seawater microbial communities from Saanich Inlet, British Columbia, Canada - SI_118_April2016_10_MG | ecosystem: Environmental > Aquatic > Marine > Inlet | place: Canada: British...
ACGCTTTTAATGGTTTAATTTGATATTTTACTTTATCGAATTAAAATATTGAAAATTGCTTTTTAAGCTAAATATAACAACAAGTTGAAAATATTCTCTACACTGGTATTGTTTGATTTATATACATTTTTAGCGTTGTTTAAATGATATTTGGGCTGCTTTGGTCTTATTTATGTACGACTTGCTTAAAAAGTGAACTTAAGTTATAAAAGATCGGTATAAAAAATAACAATAATAAAAATAGATATAATAAATAGGGGAATGGGTTTTGTTTAACGTTAATAAAAAGCTCTGGTCATTTAATTTTGGTTGTATAATTGCATTTTCATTCGTTTGGTTGGTTAGTTTTGGTAACTCGGCACCGGTTCCTGAGGTATTACACCCCCATCCATTTTTTATTTTAGATTATTACTCGGGTATTATTACGGCGATTAGCGCCATTATGTTAACGGCTTTAGCTGTGATTATAATGGGAAAAGGCTTTAACCTTTGTGTGAGCGAGCATCCTTTCTGGTTGATACTCCCTTCATTGTGTTTTGTTGCTTTGACAACTATTTCCGCATTTGAGCTGTTAAGTACTATGCTTTACGCGGTTATTCCAGCATTACTGGTGATGACTACAACTGCGGTTGCTTTTAGGTTATCAAAACGAAAACTTAAAACTTTATGATTCTACTGTGATAAAGGCTTTGAATAATCAAAGCCTTTTTATTAATTCGGATTAATTAATCAAGCGTTTAAAGTAGTTATAGTTTGCTACTTGGCACATTTGTTGGGCTTATATGTTCAATTGGATAACAACCAAGTACTTTAATAAAGTTAGTAAGAGGTGTTATTTCATTAATAGCCTCTTGTAAGGCCATATTTTTAATATTTGCTTCAACATCAATATAAAACATTTCTTCCCAAGGTCTGCCTTGAATCGGTCTCGATTCCAACTTACACATATTAATACCGTTGTTTTTCAATACTAATAAACATTCAACTAAAGCCCCTGGCTTTTGCCCTGTCGCTAAAATGATTGCCGTTTTAGCCGGTATTTGTTCAGCAACATCAATAGGTTTTCGAGCCACTAAAATAAAACGGCTATGATTTTCACTTTGATTAGCAATCGACTTTTGTAAAGCGCTAAGCTTATAAAGGTAACCACCTTCTTCACTGCCGATAACAGCAACTGTTTCATCTTGTAATTCAGCTGCTTGAGCCATAGCCTCTGCCGTACTTTCACAATACTCTATACGAATATCTTTTTGTTTATCAAGGAAATTACTACACTGTGCTAAAGGTTGTCCGTGTGCATAAATTGTTTTAATTTGACTGAGAGTGGTATTAACAGCTGTTAACAAACAGTGTTCTATTGGCTGAGTTATTTCACCCACAATTGATAAATTGGTGTGCTGCAAAACATCATAAACTTCGTTTATACTGCCTGAACTGGTATTTTCGATAGGTAGCATACCGTAATCTACATGCCCTGATTCTACTTGTTGCATGATTTCAGCAAAACTTTGGCAACCACACTCAATGATATTTTCTGCTCGACGAGAAAAATAACGATGGCTTGCTAAGTAACTGTATGAACCTTTATCCCCAAGAAAAGCAACGCTAACTGTTGGCAACTCCATATTAGGGTTTGCCAACGTTTGTAGGTAAGCTTGTTGGTTTAAGACCGAATCTTCGATAATCATTTGAAATACACTTGTCACATAATGCGCGTCTAAACCGTATTCTTTGCCTTGTTTAATTAAGCGAATTAATAGTTCTTGCTCACGTTGTTGATCACGAACAGGGCGTACTTGATGTGCCTTACTTTTCGCGACATTTAATGTTAATGAGCGACGCTCAGCAAATAAACCTAATAGTTGTTGGTCAAGCTTTGTGATTTTTTCGCGTATTTTATTTAAATCTAATTCTTCGTTCACGGGACACCTACTTTAAATGGTAATTTGCTGTTTTCGGTAATTGGTATTTTTATTCGCTTGTTATTTTTCTTGCGAAATACCTACATTTTTCTCATATACGATATTATGCTCTCGCACATAAAAAAACCTCCTGATGGAGGTTTTTATCGTGTAAATAACGACACTAACGCTCCCTACTATAAACGTAGAAAGGAAAAGAGAAAGTTAAAAGTGTGGTTAGTGTTTTTCATCCTATAACTTTATCGAGCTGACAGAGATCTTTCAACCCTTTGTTTATACCATTTTAGTGAATTCACGATAGTTATTGCTATAACTCTCAATTAAATACATTGCCAAATAATAGTAAATGAACAAAGTATTCCAACCGCCCATACTAATGATCTAACCGTACTCTTATTATATAAATATAACGCGTTATAAATTACCCGCGCTACAATATGAGCAATAGCAAGTTGCTGAATGAACTCACCTGTGTGGTTAGTTGCAATGGCCAATAATACAGCCGGTGCAAAAATAATTACAGACTCAAAAGCGTTTTGATGGGCTGCAAGTGCCCTTGCACCAAAACCTGTAAGTTTTGCTTGTTGGCTTCTAGGGTGGTTGTTGTTATAACCGTCGAGTTTATTCATCGCTATTGCAACGGGTAATTTCGCAATAAAAGGGAGCAATAAAGCAATAAATAAGCAAATTATTAGTGTTGTCATGAATATCTCTTAATAGTTAATTAATATATTAATTATTGCTCAACTCTCTACTACTAACTCAAACGCTAATAGTTGAGTAAAGTTAACGTGTATTTAGTTTTACCCGGCAAAAAAGCTGATGCCTTACCTTCTTCCCAGTCTTTATGACCAATACCATAATAAGGGCTCCATGGGTGGCCTGCTTGACTAGTCGGAATGTGCAATATACCTGATTCTTCATGCCCTGGTGAAACGACCATTCTCTCTGAAGCACCAAATGATTTCCCTTGAACAAGTGGCATATAACTGTCACCCGGGAGTGCCGTTTTTGGCATGTTTAACCAGGTGGATAAAAACGGTACGCCATTAGTTATTGGATGGCGAATATCTGTGGTATTTTGTTGTCCCCAATTGGCATCAGTTATCGGTTGATTGACTGTCATATCGTCATAGGTTTTTTCAAGGGCGGTAATAAAATGTTCTTGCCAGTTTATATTTCTTTCATTTAAAAATTGGCTAGGTTGTTCATTGATTAATTGCCATAATGGTGTTTCAATTTGATGACGGATAGGGTGAAAATTATAATTTTTATCTAGTTGTGTTAATTGTTGATTTAATCCTTTAAAGATGACATTTCTCAAATTGATTCTGTAATTTCTAACAAATCGATAAGCGACAGAATCAACTGTGGCTCTTAAGTTTTTATCCGATAAAATTGTTTTAACAGTTTGCCATTTATTAACGTTTTCAGTTTTCTGGTGAACGTCTGTTTTTTGAATCAACACCTTATCAAGAATAAACTGCTGCCAGCGTTTTAAAAAGATAGCTTTGTCATCAAGTGCAATGGCCAATAATGCTTTTTCATCAAATGATTCGTTAGCAAATAAGTTGTCTCTAATTTGTTGGGATCTTGCTCCTAATGCATAGCCACCATTACCTAATTTAGCGAGCATTTCACCACCAACTACACGAGAATTTGCCGTCCATAAACGATGTTTTTGTGGATTTTTCACTCTAGGATACTGTGCTGAGGTTAAATATCCTTGCCAGTGATTTTTGCCATCAGCCCAAGAGGTTGGAACTTCTCCAAACCCTGCTGATTTTTCTGGAATTGGGCCAGCAATTGTCCAGCCTATATCGCCTGATTTATCACCTACCATCATGTTTTGAGCGGGTAATCCTGATTTATTGGCAATGTTAAATGCTTGGTTTATATTTTTGGCAGATTCAAGTTGTTGAGGATAAAAGTTAACTGCTTGTGGATCATGGGCTACCCAGCGCAAAGCAAGCAGTTGTTGTTTTTCATTCGAGCCAATCACTGGTCCCCAAATAGTTTCTTTAATGGTTATTTCTGTTGATGGCTCGCCGTTTACCGCAATAACTTGCTTGTCATATGTGAAGTCTTTGTAACCATCAGGAGTAAGGTACTGAGTGCTATCTTCATTTGTTTCTAAAATTATAACATCATTCCAATCGCCATAACTGTTTGTAAACCCCCAAGCTATGTGGCCATTGCTTCCCGTAACCATTAAAGGAGTGCCTGGTAATGTTAACCCTGTGATTTTAATAAATTCGTTGTCATTGGTTGTATATTCGAATGATGCACGAAACCAAGTATTAGGTACTCTTATACCAAGGTGCATATCATTAGCGACAATTGCACTTCCTGTACTACTTATAGCACCTGAAACAGCCCAATTATTTGAGCCTGGAAAATCTTCGCTTGAATAATCTGTAATAATTTGTTCGGGACGATTGTTTATTTGAGGTTTAGCAAATGCAGCTGTAGAAGTAGATTCTGGAATAGGCGAAGCTTTATATTGACTACCATCAATGGCTGCGTCCCAAATACTTCCTTTAGGGTTTAAAAAGGCGAATGTTGCTGGGTCAAAGGTTGATTGAAGCAAACCTAAGGTTCTTTCACGAGCACCGTCTTTGTATTGCAAATCTAAATACATGCTTAATATGGTAAGTACCGTGTCTTCTTCACGCCATTCAACAGGCTCTTGCTGTAATAATAAATATTCAAAAGGTTTCGATTTAAGCGCTCTTAACCCTTCATTCACGCCAACCGTATATGCTTTTATGAGCGATAATTGGTTTTCAGGAAGTTGCTCAAATATGGTAATTGCCCTTTCACGAAAGCGATGAAGTTTAATTGTTTTGTCATAATTTAAGGCCATTTTCCCGAATAAACTGGCAAGCTCACCTGCGGCATTTCTTCTTAGTAAATCCATTTGAAAAAAACGTTCTTGCGCATGAATAAACCCAGTAGCGACAGCTAAGTCAGTTCTACTTTCTGATTTTATAGTGGGTATACCTTGTGCATCCCGTTCAACGGAGACTGAATTAGCAAGTCCCATAATGGTCGATTTACCTTCAAGGGCTGGTAGGGCACTATCTACTTGGCTATAGATCCAAGTGGCAAACATTGAGCTAACTAATAATATAATCAATAGACTACTAACAAAGATTTTTTTTATTTTTTTCATAATACTTTTTTATGCCTTGATAAAAGGAAATAAGCAGGTAAGTGCTTAAAGAGTACATTAAAACACTAGTGTTAACAAACCTTGACGGGGTCTTTCTTTCTCAATTTACATTTAAACTAACTCATTGTTTTGTTTTTAAATTTAGCTAAAACTATTAATATTTGCAGTGCTTTTGTTCTATTCAAATAATACAAAATGTTGCTACCTGTTTAAAATGTCATTAAGAGTTACACTTGTTCGATTGTTTCAATGTTTTTACCTTGATATTTTGTTAGCAACTTATAGTTCGTAATTACTTTATCATGTCAAATATAAGTCCATGGAAGAAAGACTTTCCTATTTTTGTCCCTCAGGCTCATCCATACTTGTGCTATTTAGATACTGCAGCTACTTGTTTAACACCTAAACATGTTGCAGAAGCTATGTTTCATTATCAATGCTATTCACATGCTAATAGTCACAAAGGGATGTATCAACTAAGTACATCGGCTACTGAAAAAGTTGAACAAGCACGTCAAAAGGTTGCAGGTTTTATTGGTGCTCAAAAAGAGCAAAGTATCGTTTTTAATGCCGGAGCTACCGAAGGAATTAATCTTGTCGCCTATAGTTTTGTTGAGCCTTTAATGATTAAAGCGCTAAGTAAAGGTGAATGTTGTAATATTGTTATTTCAGCCGCTGAGCACCACGCTAACTTACTGCCATGGCAACGATTAGCACAACAATATCAAGTGGAGTTGCGTATTGCGCCTTTATCATTGGATGGTACGATTGACTTGGCAAGGCTTTCGGTATTATTAGATGAGCAAACCTGTATATTGGCATTTACACATTGTTCAAACGTGATAGGGAAAATAAATGAAGCAGAGAAAATTTGTCGATTAGCAAGAAATAAAAATATTCCAACATTAATTGACGGTGCTCAAGCGGTTTTAAGAGGGGATATTAATGTTCAAGCGATTGGTTGTGATTTTTATGTGTTTTCCGCACATAAAATATATGGCCCTACGGGATGTGGAGTTTTGTATGCTAAGTCTCATTTATTAGAGCAAATGAGGCCCTATCAATTAGGTGGTGGGATGGTAAACACCGTAGATTTTCAACAAAGCGAATATTTGTATGGGCCTTTAAAGTTTGAATGTGGCTCACATAACGTTGCAGGTATTGTGGGGTTGGTGGAAGCAATTGATTATATGAATGATCTTTCAATAAAAGATATAAACCTTTATATCGATGATCTTGCTTTGTATATGCATAAGTCACTGGGTGAGTTATCTTTTTATCGGCCCGTTATCGATGAAAAGTTAACATTAAAGAATGATGAAATGGCTTCGCTGGTGAGTTTTCAATGTGAGGATTTACAATGCCAAGATGTCGCTAGTTTACTCGATAGTGAGAATATTGCATTAAGGGCAGGCCAGCATTGTGCGCAGCCTTTACATAAGGTTTTACGGATGAAGGCCACCTTAAGAGTTTCGTTAGGGCTATATAACGGTTATGCCGATATTGATAAATTAATTGCGGGTTTGATTCATTGTCATCAGGTGATGGCGATGGAAAGTTTGGCTTAGCCTATTTAGCGCTATGCAGCCATTATTTTCAACGTTACTATATCCCCATTGTTACAACTATCGTCGATTCAACTTTATTCATGTCAGGAAAGATAGAAATAATTATTCTGGCCGCGGGCAACTCTTCTCGTTTAGGGCAAGCTAAGCAATTAGTTCAGTTAAATGGTGAAAGTTTATTGTCTCGTCAGTGTCAAATGGCAAAACAATTAAGTAAAAATGTTAGTTGTGTTTTAGGCTTTCAAGCAAATGTCATGATCGATGAAATTGCAGATTTTTCCGTAAAAAACGTTATAAATGAAGATTGGCAAAATGGCCTTTCTTCATCCATCGCTAAAGGTATATCAGCAATCGATGAAGATACTGATGCTGTGATGTTGGTATTGGTTGATCAATGGCAACTGAGTCATAAAAATTTTCAGGAAATTTATCAACTTTGGCAAGATAATCCACAAAACATTATTAGTGCTACGCAATTGAATAATGGTAAAAATGTAACCACTCCTCCTGTTATTTTCCCTTCATATTGTTTTTCTCAATTGAAAGAATTAAATCAAGGAAATGGCGCCAAGTCTGTTATTAACAAACACCTAAATCAATTATTGTGCATAACAATGCCAGAAGCATTTGTTGATTTGGATACTCCTGAGCAGTTACAAGCATTGAAAAACTATCAGTTTAGTCAACCAACAAACGGATAAAACACGGAATTATCGATTAAATTATCTATTAAATAAAAATTTACTTGATAAAATGGTGGCATTAAGTTTTTACAAAAACAGTTAACGTTGGATCAATATGGCATCTCTACAAGACCAATTACTTAAGGCCGGACTTACGACTAAGCAAAAAGCTCGTCAAGCTAATAGTGATAAGCGAAAAAAAAATAAACAAAAACGTAGTGGCGTTGAAATTGAAGCGTCGTTACAGGAAAAAATTAAGCAAGATTTGGTCAAAGCTCAACAAGATAAACAGGCTAAAGATCAAGCGCTTAATGAAGATAAAAAACAGCAGCTTGAAAAGAAAGAGCAAAAATTAAGAATTCAGCAAATTTTGCAACACCACCAGATTAAAAACTGCACAGGTGAAAGCGAATATAATTATACTTTCGATAATAAAATTAAGAAGTTATATATTGATTCAGTGACTCAAAGAGCACTAGTTAATGGGCGTTTAGCACTATGTGGGCAAGATGATATTACATATATTGTCACTAGTGAAACTGCAGGAAAGTTAGCTGAACTAGACCCTTCGGTGATATTGCTACAAAATGAAAAAGTACAATCAGAACAAGTAGAAGAAGATGATCCGTATGCTGATTATCAAATACCTGATGATCTTATGTGGTAAGTCCTTATTACTAGATTTAAATTAACGCGGCTTGTGTAGTAAATAAAGGATATTTTTGCTAGAATGTCGCGCTGAATTTTACTCCGTTTTAGTCATTTATTGCATCATTATTAGTTAATTTTTGCTTATTTGGCTAGTCGTTAATTAGGGTGTTGTTATGTTTATTATTCGTTGGGTACTTGGTCGTATTATTTTATTTTTTGATTTTATTTTTTCTCCTAGTAAGCCTAAAAGAGATGCTAAATTACAGGCAGAAATTGATTCAAGTACAGCGCATCTAAGTTTATACCAGCTTCCTGCTTGTCCATTTTGTGTCAAAGTGCGTAGAGAAATGAAACGTGGCGGTTTGAATATTGAACTAAAAAATATTAATCAAGATGATGCATTACGTGCGGAATTAATTGAGCAAGGTGGCAAAAAAACGGTCCCTTGTTTACGTATTGTTGATGATAAGCAAGAAGTGAGTTGGTTATATGAATCATCAACCATTAATCAATATATTCAACAGTTCGCTAAATAGAAAACTAATAAACCTTATTTAAAAGTAAAATTTAAATAACTATTGATCGAATTATTTTGCTACTTTATTGGTCTAGCATTAAAACGCCCATGTGTTTTATTACCAATAAGTAGCAATTATGATCAAAAACATCACTCGTAAATACCTTTCAAACCAACTAACAGAAAATCAGGTGACTGACGAAGCTGTTTACCTCAAACGTAGACAGGTTTTAAAACAACTGGGTTTTTTTGGTGCATCGTCACTGTTATCAACAAATGCTCATGCCGACTGGTTTACTAAAGATGAAGTCACTCCGTTTGCTACCCAACCGCTATTAGCTAAAAAAACGATAACCACCGATGATGTTTTAACGCCAGAGTCCAAAGTTATCAGCCATAATAATTTTTATGAATTTGGCACATCTAAAAATGACCCAATTGAAAATGCTCAACAATTTAAAGTAAATCCTTGGCAGTTAACTATTTCTGGAGAAGTCGAAAAGCCAATTACTTTAGACTACGACGACTTATTTAAAGCCTTTTCCTTAGAGGAACGTATTTACAGCTTAAGATGTGTTGAAGCGTGGTCGATGGTTGTTCCATGGATTGGCTTTCCATTGGCTGACTTGATCAAAAAAGCTCAACCTAATAGCAAAGCTAAATACGTTGCTTTTGAAACTTTGTATGATCCAGAGCAAATGCCTGGTCAATCAAGTCGTCGAATTGGTGGTGGTGTTGATTATCCTTATGTTGAGGGTTTACGTATTGATGAAGCGATGAATCCATTAACGCTGCTCAGTGTTGGCCTTTATGGAAAAACGTTACCAGCACAAAATGGTGCGCCTATTCGCTTAGTCGTTCCCTGGAAATACGGTTTTAAAAGTATTAAGTCTATTGTTTCAATAAAGCTTGTGGAAAAAATGCCTCCAACAACATGGAATATTTTAGCGCCACAAGAGTATGGTTTTTATGCCAATGTAAATCCGCAGGTGGACCATCCTCGTTGGAGCCAAGCAAGTGAACGTCGCATTACATCTGGAGGCTTGTTTGCCCGTAATCGCATAGAAACGCTACCGTTCAATGGTTATGGTGAAGAAGTTGCCCATTTGTATAAAAACATGAATTTAAGGAAAAATTATTAATGCCTTTAAAAGTAAATGACAGGCGAGTTGTTTTCACTTTAAAAGTAATTATTCACATTATTAGTCTTTTCTTACTGAGTAATCTTTATTATCAAGCGGTGAATGATAATTTAGGTGCAGATCCTGTCGAAGCGGTTTTGCACTTTACCGGTATTGGTGCATTCAATATATTATTATTAAGTTTAGTAGTTTCACCTTTAGCTCAACAATTTAAATGGACTTTCTTGTTGAAAGTCAGACGATTACTTGGGCTCTATAGTTTTGCTTATGCGCTATGTCATCTTTTAAGTTTTTTAGCCTTTGAAGTGCAGTTTGATTGGTTATTATTTATCAGTGAAATTATTGAAAGACCTTATATAACCGTGGGTATGCTGGCGATTTCTATTTTGTTATTACTGACGATTACTTCACTGTCATTGATAAAAAAGAAAATGGGACGAAAATGGCAACAATTGCATAACTGGGTTTATTTGGCATTGTGCTTAATCGCATTACATTTTTATTGGTCAGTAAAGTCTGAAATTATTGAGCCAAGTATCTATATAGGCATAAGCTTATTATTGCTATATTTTCGTAAAAATAAAATTATTCGTTGGTTTAGATAGGTTTAAGCTGATTATATTTAACAATGCTCTTTTTTGATGGTTATTCATCGTAGCAAAATCACCACTCATCGCAGTGGTAGATGTTTATGAGTGATTAAACTTGTCGACATGTTTCAATCGTAATAATGTTATCGGATCAAAATAATTATAAAACTCATTTTTGATGAGTAATAAGTCAATATTTACTAGGAACCTCATATGCAAAAGTTTATACCATCACTCTTGGTGGCGGCTATTTCAGTCTCATTAAGTGCGTGTATGCAGTCAGAAAAACAAGATGAAAAAGTTGTATTAAATAAAAATCCATACCCTAGCACTTACCAAGTGATGCCCAGTCAAACCGTACTGATTAAAAATGCGACTGTGTTAACGGGCGCTGGTGAGCGTATCGATAATGCTGATGTATTAATGAGTAATGGTAAAATAGAGCAAGTTGGTCTACGTTTATCAGCCAATAATGCTGTAGAGGTTGATGGAAGTGGTAAATGGGTGACGCCAGGTGTTATCGACGTTCACTCTCATTTAGGTGTATACCCAAGTCCGTCCGCTGAATCGCACTCAGATGGCAATGAAGCGACACAACCTAATACTTCAGAAGTTTGGTCAGAGCACAGTGTTTGGCCACAAGATCCTGGTTTTCAAGCAGCGCGTGCTGGCGGTATAACCACACTACAAATTTTACCAGGCTCAGCTAACCTGTTTGGCGGTAGAGGTGTCACACTTCGTAATGTTCCAAGTCACACCATGCAAGGTATGAAATTTCCAGAAGCACCTTATGGGTTGAAAATGGCCTGTGGTGAAAATCCTAAACGAGTTTATGGAAGCCGTAAAGTTTCTCCAGCAACACGAATGGGTAATATGGCTGGCTATAGAATGGCATGGAGTGAAGCGACAGAATATAAACGTGCTTGGGATAAATACGAAGCAGATTATGACGCAGGTAAAAATCCAGAAGCGCCAACACGAGATATTGAACTAGATACGTTAAAAGGTGTGCTTGATGGTGACATATTAATTCATAATCATTGTTACAAAGCTGAAGAAATGGCGATGATGATTGATTTAGGAAAAGAGTTTAATTATCACTCAGGTACTTTTCATCACGCGATTGAAGCCTATAAAATTGCAGATACATTAGCTGAAAATGGTAACTGTGCGGCTATGTGGCCAGATTGGTGGGGTTTCAAAATGGAAGCTTACGACATGGTTCAAGAGAACGTAGCCATTGTTGATGCCAAAGCAAATTCTTGTGCAGTTGTTCATTCTGACTCAGGCACAACAATTCAGCGTCTTAATCAGGAAGCAGGAAAAGTGATGTATCGTGCAAATGAAAATGGTTTTGATATAAAACCAGAGCACGCAATAACTTGGATCACTTTAAATTCAGCTAAATCATTAGGTGTAGCAGATAAAACAGGTAGCTTAGAAAAAGGTAAAAATGCTGATGTGGTGCTTTGGAATCAAAATCCATTTAGTGTTTATGCCCAAGCCGAGCAAGTATTTGTTGATGGTGCAAAAGTTTATGATCGATTTGATGAAAAATATCAAGCGAAAAGCGATTTCATGTTAGGTCAGAAGTAAGGAAAGGGGTAAAAATTATGAAACTATTTAAATCTTCACTTATCGCTTTAGCACTTGCTTCAGCGTCATCTGTTTATGCAGAAAGTATTGCAATAACCAATGCAACGGTTCATACCGTGACAGAACAAGGGACATTAACTAATGCGACTGTTGTGATGGATAACGGTGTAATTACAGCGATTAACCCGCAAACGGTTACGGCTGATTCAACTATTGATGCCATGGGGAAAATTTTAACGCCTGGCTTTATTGGTTCAATGAATACTCTAGGTTTAGTAGAGGTATCTGCTGTGTCTCGCACACGTGACGCCAGTGATAAAAAGGCCGATATTACGTTTGATGCAAGCACTGCGTTCAACCCAAAGTCAACGGCTGTTGCTTATAGTCGAAAAGGTGGTATCACCACAAATATTGTGACACCAAGAGGTGGTGAAGGCATGTTTAAAGGTCAAGCATTCATTGCAGACCTGTCTGGTGAATATGACAGTATTATTGAAACTAATACCGCCGTTCTAGTTGATATCGGCTCAAAAAGTAAAGGTTCACGTGCATTAACTTTACAAAATCTGCGTAACAAGTTTGACGATGCGAAAACAACTCTCGCAAAAGTTAAGAAAGAGCAAGAGAAAGCTGAAAAAGATAAGAAAAAAGACGCTAAAGAACCTAAGCGTGATGAAAAAATTATCAATACATTATTAGCAGGTGAAAAACCATTAATTGCTTATGCTGACAGAGCTACAGATATATTAGCCTTGATCAAACTTAAGCAAGATTATGGTCTTGATTTAGTTATTGCAGATGCAGGTGATGCTGTTAGCGTTGCAGCACAAATAGCCGAAGCTAAAGTACCTGTTATTATTGCTACTATTGATAACTTGCCAAGTTTTGATGCGCTTCATCAGTCATTAAAAGGTGCAGCAGTGTTGATGGATGCAGGCGTTACTGTTGCGTTTAAAGTTAACGGTGATACGCATAACTTATATCAATTACGTTATGATGCTGGTGTTGCAATAGCAAATGGTGTTTCGAAAGAGCAAGCATTAGCTGCTGTAACTGCAAATGTTGCTGATGCATTTAATTATGACGCTGGCCGTATTGCCGTTGGTAAAAAAGCTGACTTAGTACTGTGGAGTGCGGACCCGTTTGAATTAAGTACTCGTGTCGAGAAGATGTGGATTGATGGTGTAGAGCATACGACAGAAAGTCGTCAAGATGCGTTACGTGATCGTTATACCACTGATAGCGATATGCCTCGTGCTTATACCAAATAATATGTAGTTATTTTCTATCACTGATAGAAAAAGCCAAGGTTCTTTAACATGCCTTGGCTTTTTTATTGATAAAATTTTAGATGAATGAATTCTTTTATGCTTTATTACAAAAATTTCTTTCGTTAACATAGTGCTATTAAAAATTTTGAGTGCTCTTAATGTCTGTGTCAATTTTGTCTTCAACCGTTTTTGCTTCTATCTCTCAAACATCTAATGAGCAAAATATTTCGACCCTTGATATTCAACATCCATTATTTACGGCTTCTGTAAGCTTGTATGGTGGGCAAGTTTTATCCTGGAAGCCCACAGGGCAGGATGATGTTTTTTGGCTCAGCAAAGCCACAGAATTTAAAGAGGGCAAAGCGATACGCGGTGGTATTCCTCTCTGTTGGCCTTGGTTTGGACCTAATATTGATGATAAAGGAAATAATGGCGGTAACCATGGTTTTGCCAGAACGAATCAATGGCAATTAGTGAGTCATGAAATCACGGAGCAAGAAGTCACATTAGTTATCGAGCTTAACGGTGAAGGTAAGCACTATTTGTGGCCTGCAAAATTTAAGTTATTACAAACCTTGGTATTTTCAACAACTTTTAATCAAAAGCTTACGATTACTAATTTAACTTCAGAAAAAGTGAATTTCTCATCGGCCTTACATAGTTATTTTAAGGTGAGTAATCCTGAAGATGTTCGGGTTCCAAAACTGGTAGATGCTTTATTTGATGATAAAATCACGGGTCAAAAACAGCAAACTGATTCATTAGTCAATTGTATTGGCCCAATTGATCGAATTTATTATTGCTCCGATGAACAAGTGATTATAGATGAATGTTTACGTCGAAAAATACTGATTGAATCTAATCAATGCCAACAGTGGGTTTTATGGAATCCAGGACAAGAAATCGCAGAAAATATGATAGACATTCATCATCATGGTGAAAATGATTTCGTTTGTTTAGAAGCTGCAAATACACAATGGCAATCGATTGATGCGGGTGAACGTGTGACTCTTTCTCAAAAAATCACCGTATCGACACTATAAAGGCTTTCACTTCAATCTATCTAAACATTAACTAAATCGGTTATGTCATGGTTTTATTCTTTCGGCATTAAACTCGTAAAGATTTTTGACTGGTTTCGACCATTATTTTTTGCTTGGTATAATGCTTGATCAGCCTCTTCAATTAATTGTTTAAAACTAACATTTTTAGTTGGACTTTCGCTCATTCCAAAACTAATTGTTGTATTGAATATATGATTAGAACTACTGACTTGAAAAGGTGTATTCGCAATATTTTCTCGAATCCGTTCAACAATTTTAAACGCTTTTTGACAAGAGGTATTAGGCAGAAGCATGACAAACTCTTCGCCGCCCCAACGGCCACTAATGTCGTCGCTACGTAAATTTGTGTTTAACTGTGCGGCTACTTCTTTCAACACTTCATCACCCACAATATGTCCGTAGGTGTCATTGACAATTTTAAAATAATCAATGTCTGCAATAACGACACAAATACTATCATGTTGGCAGATTAGCTCTTCAAAACGCCAATTTAAGTAGCTCCGATTGGGTAATATTGTTAAAAAATCTGTTTCAGAGTCTTTTACTAAATGATTTTTAAAATAATCCATTATGGAGATGAATACAAAATAAAGAATAAATATCAATAAGATAAGCACTCCTACTTTTGCTAAGAATAACTGTAAGTATTCATTTTGTTTCGTAGCTGGCGGCGAAAGAATAAACATCCTCCAATCTAACGCTTGAATCGGCATTTGCGAAATTATTCGTTCACCATTATCAACAGTGACAACTGTTTTAGTTAGTTGATATAGATCATCTTGGCTGAGTAATTGTTGATACCAATCTAATTGTCCAATATTAATGGTTTCATCTTTACGGTGATGACTCTCCGTCTTCATTAGGTAGTTTGATGAAAGCATTATGTCATTATTTTGATCAACAAAAATTAACTCTAAACCGAAGCGTTTACTATATTCTTGAAATGTATCAGAAAAATGATTGAGGTCTATTGCTACGCCAATAAAGCCTATAAATTCTCCTTGGTGATTAAAAATTTTCATATCGAAATATAAATGTGGATTTTCGGCATTACCTATATCGGCAAATTGATTTTTATTTTGTGCTTTTAAGCGGTGATACCATTCTGCTTTATCATTCACCAGTGAAATAGATTTGTTGTTTGAATCAAGGATTAAATCGTGCTTTTCTAGTGCAACAAAGGTCAGCATATTGTAACGTTCAGAAAAGCGTTCAAGATATTGTAATAATTTGGTTCTATTTAAATTTTCTTCTTCGATAAATTCAATCAACATCAGATCATTTGCCATAAATGAAGCGACATTTAAGGGACGGATAACTTCACTATTTACAATCGAAAATAATGGAACCATTGCCTGATGCTGACTTTTGTTATAACTATTTATGACATCTTTAAAAGTAAAGTATGAAGTAATGACTATGGCAAAAATAGTTAAAAAATATAATGCACTAATATTTCGATTAAACTTATTTATAAACTTCATAGTTCATATCTTATAAGGTTCGTAAAATGATTTTAATAGGTTTTTCTTAGTGTTAAGTAATTAAAAGAACATACAACTAGTTATAGTGTGATTCCAATATATTTTCTATTACAGAGTTAATTTATTCTTAAAAATCGTTTAACTAACTGGTGTGTGAATGCTGTTTTTAAATAAAACCCTCTTGGTAATGTCATAAATGGTTTCCCATTTTTGTTGAATGCTTTGGTTTTTGCTTGGCTATTGGCGGCTTTAGGCCTTAATTGCAACACTTGCCCATGTTTGCCGTTAATATTTTCCACTTCACCTAGAACAATCATGTCGGTTAACTCTTGCCAATCTTGAGATAAAAGGTGTTCTTCATCTTCTGAGGGACTCCACAAAAAAGGAGTACCAACTATTCGTTCTGCAATAGGGATTTCTCTTTCAGAAATTACAGGCACCCATAGTACTTTATTGAGTTTGTTTTTGATGTGGCTATTTTGCCAAGTTGCACCAACTAAACCCGTTAATGGAGCAACGCAAACAAATGTAGTTTCTAAAGGTTTGCCGAAGCGATCAATAGGCAATGATTTTAATTCGACGCCTAGGTGGGGAAAATCAGGAATAGGTTTAGAGCCAGCACTAGCGCCTAGAACTTGTTCGAGTAACAACCCAATCCAACCTTTTTCCTTATTCAAATTCTTTGGTACTTGAATATTTTGTTGGCTGGCAATTTGCCCCAAAGTAAATCCAGCCAGTGCTTGTGCTCTGACAATTAATTCATTTTCACTTTCGGGGATATTAGTCGTTAACATTACGAAACTGTTGTTGATACTTTAATGCCATTATCTTTTGCCCTGAAACGCTAAGCAAGTGCTTTTTTATTGTAAAACTAATTAATAACTGACTGAATTATTAATCAAAAGTTTAGACAGTTTTTATTTGCTCACAAGGGCAGATTATGGAAGAATCAGGTCATATAAAAATTTTTTAGGAAAACCTGTGATAGATGCCGAAGGCTATCGAGCTAATGTCGGCATAGTAATAATCAATGACAGGGGACAAGTTTTTTGGGCAAGACGTTTTGGACAACACTCTTGGCAATACCCTCAAGGGGGAGTTGATGAGGGCGAAACACCAGAACAGACTATGTATCGGGAGCTTCGTGAAGAAGTCGGTTTAAAACCTGAGCATGTTAAAATCATTGCATCAACTAAACATTGGCTAAAGTACAAGTTACCAAAACGATTGATCAGGCATGAAAGTAAACCTGTTTGTATTGGGCAAAAACAGAAATGGTTTTTGTTAAGGTTAACCGCGAAAGAGTCAGCGGTTGATTTACTCCATACCAAACACCCTGAATTCGATGATTGGCGTTGGGTCAGTTATTGGTATCCTGTTAGACAAGTAGTTTCATTCAAACGCGAAGTATATCGTAAAGTGATGAAAGAATTTGTCGCAAATAGTTTACCTAATCATCGACATGATCGTCGTAAGCGACGGTAATTGATTATCACTGTGTTGTATACATTATATACCTGATTGATTAAATCATTATTTAGTTAATTCAGCGAAGTAAACATAGCTCGCAATTATAATGTGAGCTATTTTTTTCTATAAAGTATGAATTTTATTTACGGAGTCTTACACGCAATAAACGCTAAATTTTTTATCATACTTTAAACATCAATAGGGATCCCATGTTAACGAGTTTACGTCGAATAGTGCTTGAATTTAGCCAGAATACTGAGCTAGAAAGTGCATTGCGTCGTATTGTTAGCCAAGTCAAACAAGTGATGAAAACTGAATGTTGTTCAGTTTATTTGGCAGATCACCAAAATCAACATTTTATTTTAATGGCGTCAGATGGCTTAGATGAGAAATCATTAGGTCATACAACCATTGGTTTTACAGAAGGTCTAATCGGTTTGGTAGCTCAACGAGAAGAACCTTTAAACATTGCTAATGCTCGTTCTCATCCGCATTTTATTCATGCGCCAGAAGTTAAAGAAGAAAATTTAAATGCTTTTTTAGGCACACCAATCATTCATCAAAGAAAAGTGTTAGGTGTTATCTCAATTCAACAAGAAAAAGCGCGCTTTTTCAATGAGAACGAAGAAGCATTTTTAGTGACCTTGGCGGCACAAATAGCAACCGCTATGGCAAATGCTGAAGCGACAGGCTTGATTGCTCAACGCCAAGGTAATAATCATTGGACTAAAGCTATTCAAGGTGCTGCAGGCTCATCGGGTGTAGCTATTGCTCCTATGCTTTTGGTGCAGCCTCACGCTGATTTAAGCGCAATAGCCATGGCTAAAGCCGTGGATATTTCGATAGAGCAAGAGCGATTTGAACAAGCAGTGATCCAAACACGTGCCGATTTCGCTGAAATGGCAAGTAAGCTTGAAGCGATTATTGTTGATAACAGCTTAGATATTTTTGAAATGTATAAGCAATTGCTAGATAGAGCGAATTTAGGGCGTGAAGTTGCTGAAAAAATTGATGAAAATTGGAATGCGGAAAGTGCTTTAAAAATAGTTATTGATAGTTATGTTGTTCAATTTGAGAGTTTAGAAGATAGTTACTTGCGCGAAAGAGCCAGTGATATCAAAGACCTTGGCAATCGCTTATTATTTAATATTCAATCATTAAGTAAAATACCCAAGGTAATTCCTGAGCAATTTATTTTAGTGGCAGAAGATGTAACTGCATCAATGGTTGCTGAATATCAACACTTAGGCTTAAAAGGGATTGTTTCATTACAAGGGTCAAATAATTCGCATGCGGCTATTTTAGCCAGAGCTTTAGCCTTACCTGCGGTAATGGGGATTGAAAGAATCCCTCTAGGTAAACTCGATAAACAATTATGTATTATCGACGGCTATAGTGGTGAATTATTTGTTGATCCTAATGAAGCGTTAATTCGCGAATATGAACACTTAATTGCTGAAGAAAGTGCTTTAGCTGATAAAGTGAAACAGGTTGAGTTATTACCTGCAATTACTCCTGATGGCAAAGAAATTCAGCTATTACTTAATGCCGGCTTATCGTCTGGCTTCGAACATTCTAAAAATTCAGGCGCTGAAGGTATTGGTTTATACCGCACAGAAATCCCTTTTATGAGTAGAAGTTGCTTCCCGTCAGAACTTGAGCAAACGGTACTATATCGTCAGGTTTTAGAAGCATTTCCCGATAAGTTTGTCACAATGCGTACTCTAGATGTTGGTGGCGATAAATCATTGCCATACTTTCCAATTCATGAAGATAACCCTTTTTTAGGTTGGCGCGGTATTCGTATCACACTAGATCACCCCGAAATATTTTTATTGCAAATACGTGCAATGATCAGAGCAAGTGTGACTTATCAAAATTTAGAAATTATGCTACCGATGATTTCAAGTGTTGCTGAGGTGGATGAAGCGCTCAGGTTAATAAACCAGGCTTATTTTGAATTATCTTCAGAGTTAGAGTTTAGTGATGGTAAAAGCTTAGCTCGACCTCGTGTTGGTATTATGATTGAGGTACCGAGTGTTATTTTTCAATTAGAAGAATTGGCTAAAAAAGTTGATTTTTTCTCCGTTGGTAGTAACGATCTAACTCAATACTTACTAGCGGTAGATCGCAATAATTCTCGCGTTGCCAATATTTATAGCTCTTATCACCCTGCAGTGTTAAAAGCGTTACAAATGATTGCTCTAGAATCTCAAAAATATTCTGTCTCACTGAGTTTATGTGGTGAGCTTGCAAGTGAGCCTGCCGGCGCACTACTATTATTAGCGATGGGTTATGACAAACTAAGTATGAACCCTCATAATATTTCGAGAATAAAGTGGGTAATTAGGCATGTTGAGTTTAAAATAGCACAAACTATTTTGGCGAAAGTATTGACCTTTTCTAACGCTAAGCAGGTACACAGTTATTTAAATGAACAACTAGAACTTCTAGAATTGGGCGGTTTTGTTCGCGCCGGTATGTAATAACGATATTTTGTTAATAATTTTTGAATAGTTAATTTTTCTTCAAGCTCATTCACATCTATTTAGGTTAATTTATGTTTATCAGTGTATTACTTGTGTGTGCTGCATTAGGTTGTTTGGCCGGATTTTTGGCTGGGCTTTTGGGAATTGGTGGTGGATTGGTGATTGTACCCGCTTTAGTTTATTTATTACCTACTTTGGGCTTTTCGCCAGAAGTCGTGATGCCAGTTGCTATTGCTACCTCTTTAGCTTCTATCGTTTTTACTTCTGCATCAGGCACTTTCGCTCACCACAAAAATAACAATATTCCTTGGGCAGTAGCTAAGCAATTAATGATAATGATTGCGATAGGCGCTCTATTTGGTGCTTATATTGCTGATTCTTTATCGAGTGAATTGTTAACTTATATTTTCGCAGTAGCTGTGACTATTCTCGCTAGTTATATGTTATTTTCAGTTCGAATTGAAAAAAGTAAACCATTACCAAACCACTGGGTAATTAAATCGATTGGTTTAGGAACGGGCTATATTTCTAGCCTAATGGGGATTGCAGGAGGCGCAATTTTAGTGCCGGTATTAACTTATTATTCATTATCACTTAGGCAAGCAATTGGTACTGCCACCGTTTGTGGTTTTGTTGTGGCTTTATTTGGCGCAACTGGCTTCATTATTACAGGTTTAGATCAAACTGATTTACCTTCGTGGAGCTTGGGGTATATATATTTACCTGCATTGTTTGGTATTATTTCTACCTCTTCATTACTTGCGCCTTTCGGGGTGAAAATGGCAGAAAGATTACCGGTTAGATATTTAAAGCGAATTTTTTCAGGCTTCTTAATTTTAGTCGCTATAAAAATGGTTATATAGCTATTATTAGTATCCAATGCTTAATAAGTTATCGTCTTTTTCGTAGTATTTCTCGAATATATTCGGCATAATTTGGTCGATTCATTTTCTCAAGTATCGTTATCAATTTTAGGAAAAATAATGAAAGCTTATTTAGATTTAATGCGTCATGTTTATGAGCATGGAGTAGAAAAGTCAGATCGAACAGGCACAGGTACTAAAAGTATTTTTGGTTATCAAATGCGTTTTGATTTATCTAAAGGTTTTCCGTTAGTGACAACGAAGAAATGCCATTTAAAATCAATCATTCATGAATTATTATGGTTTATCAAAGGTGAATCAAATATCGCTTATTTAAAAGAAAATGGCGTTAAAATTTGGGATGATTGGGCAACACCAGAAGGCGAATTAGGCCCCGTTTATGGTGTGCAATGGCGAAATTGGCCAGCTGCGAATGGCGATACGATAGATCAATTAGCGCAATTAATTGATGATTTAAAAAATAACCCTGATTCACGTCGTCATATCATAACGGCATGGAATCCTGCATTATTGCCAGATACCACTATTAGCCCTGATGCGAATGCGGCAATTGGCAAACAAGCACTACCACCGTGTCATACGCTTTTTCAGTTTTATGTCCTCGAAGGGAAGTTGTCATGTCAATTGTATCAACGCAGTGCCGATATCTTCTTAGGCGTCCCTTTTAATATTGCCAGTTATGCACTTTTCACAATGATGATCGCTCAAGTGTGTGATTTAGAATTAGGTGATTTTGTTCATACCTTTGGGGATGCACATTTATATTTGAATCATATGGAACAAGTGCAGGAGCAGTTATCGCGAGAGCCATTATCATTGCCGACTATGGCAATTAATCCTGAAGTGAAAAGCATCTTTGATTTTACCTTTGATGACTTTGAATTAAAAGATTATCAAGCCCACCCTCATATTAAAGCAGCAATCTCTGTTTAGTCAGTAATAAAAAAAAGGAGCTTAGGCTCCTTTTTTTGTTTGCCCAGCGAAGCTGGCAAACCCGATAGGCTGAAAGATGCCTTATCACCCCGACTAACGGGAAGATAATCTGAATGG
>Ga0233426_10001471_pt1 | contig 21503 bp, 15 predicted proteins | sample SI_118_April2016_6_FD_179875 | JGI IMG/M metagenome (GOLD analysis project Ga0233426, IMG submission 179875) | Seawater microbial communities from Saanich Inlet, British Columbia, Canada - SI_118_April2016_10_MG | ecosystem: Environmental > Aquatic > Marine > Inlet | place: Canada: British...
GCATAGCCTTTTATATCCAATCACCTAATTTTAAAGCAAGTCATTTACTTGAAGCTATGGACGAATTCATTAATGAATGCCATTTAATTGTAGAACATATGCCTGATGAAGATTGGAAACATCTCCAACATGGACTTGCTAGCCAATTGCAAGAAAAAGACACAAGTTTACGTATTAAGAGCCAACGATTCTGGACTTCGATTTGTAATAAAGAAACTGATTTTAAACAAAAGCTACGTCTTATAGAAACCATCTTGTCACTGTCTAAAAGTGATATATCTGAATATCTATTAACACAAATAACGAATAATCAAAAAGTTATCGATAGATTTTGTTTGCTGTCGACAAAAGAAACAAAAGACGAACAAAATAAAAACAACAACAATGTTGAGAAACAATCCTTAGAAAATATTTTCAAAAATTGCTCAATAAAATACTAAAATTGCCGATACGATATAGACAACGAAATTTGGCTATAAGCCATAGTTAACGCTTTAAGTGTCGCTAAAAGTTGACTTAATCGCGGCCATCCTTTGTAATAGTGGCCTCCATAAGAATCATTAAATGTTAAGCAAGGTCGTATTTGTGCAATTGTCGTTCATTATCTCTGCTTTTTTTTCTCGTAACTCTCTGATTTTATTTTTACTTTTTATCGGTTTTAATTTATCTACATTTGCAAGTCCAGCAACTTTTAGTGAGCACTTGAAGTTCAAACACATCACAGCCGCTGATGGCCTCTCTCAAAATAACGTATTCGATATTATTCAAGATAATGATGGTTTTATATGGGTTGGAACAGAAAACGGCTTGAATAAATATGATGGCAATGAATTCACTCATTACAGAAAAAATATTAGAGACAAAAATTCAATTTCTGGAAATTTCATCAGAAAGCTATTCAAAGACAATTTAGGAACTTTATGGATTGGCACTGAAGCGGGATTAAGCCGATATAATAAAGAATTGGATAACTTTGAGAATTATTATTCCTTAAAAAAAGAAAACGACACTCTTTTTGATAATATAATTTGGGATATATATCAAGACAACAAAAATACAATTTGGATTTCAACTACTAAAGGAATACAAAAATTTAACCCAGAGAATAACAACTTCACTAGAATTAAAGTTAGAGGCGTTGAAGATAAACTATTAGAAATAAAAACAATTTTCCAGGATGAACTTGGCTATTATTGGTTTGGAACATTTGATAAAGGTATATACGTTGTAGATGATGAGTTTACATATGCCTTTAAGTTGAATGAAAAAAACAAGTGGAACTTAAACATCAAAGTTCAATCGCTCTTTGATATGAAAGAAATTGATGATAGTTACTGGTTGGCAACAAAAAATGGAATTATAGTAATTGGTAAAGATTACAAAATTAAGAAGGAATACTTAAATAACCTTTCATCTAATGAAAAATCGAACAAAATTAGAACCATAATTCCATATAATAAAGCTATAACTCTTGCGATGTCTGAGGACGGACTCCACTTAATCAATATTGTAGATGATAAAGTTAACACTATAAAATCGAATAAGAAAAATGACTCTTTATCATTAAATTATCTTATGGGTGGATTAAAAGATAAACAAGGTAATATTTGGATAAGTACTTATGGGAAAGGGATAAATATTTTAGATCCAAATAGCTTAATATTTCAAAATTTTGATAAAACAGATGATCTAAATATGGTCGATGCTTTCGCTGAATTACCTAATGGTGATATATGGTTTATATCACAGCAATCTATATTAAAAAAAGTAACAAATGATTCAAGTCTGGACGAATATCCACTTTCTGAATTTGATATTTTTCAGATAGCCGCCAAGAATAATGATGAAATATTATTATTTTCAACATCTGGAAAATTAAGTTTATTTGATATTAATAAGAAGAGGACACAACAAATAACAGAATGGAAACAAATCTCAAACTTTAATACTGATACGTTCATACAATTGCAGAATAATAATATTTGGTTTGTAGATTCAAATGGGTACTTAGCTAGTTTCAATTTAAACAATCAAAAAGTTACTCGAAACGAACTACCTGCAAGTGAAAAATCTGCAATAATTAAATATGATCACCAAGATAATGTTATCTGGACAATAAGCACCCAAGGAAAATTATATAAATTCAATTTGCTAAACTCTACTTTTGAACTAATAAAAGATATTAATGATCTTAATTATTCTTATACGAGTTCTATAAGTGTAGGTATTGGAAATAATCAATTATGGTTAGGATCAGAACAAGGGATACTAATACTTAACAAGAGCAATAATTTAAGTGTCATTCTTGATCAGAATTCAGATTTATTAAATGAAGCGATCTATTCTATTATTATTGATAATCAGCAGAATGGCTGGGCAATTAAAAATAGTAAATTAATTTATATCGACGGAAAAAACCTAAAAACAAGGACTTTCGGAAAGGATTATGGTTTATCTAATACCGAGTTCATCACTGGCGCAAATTTATACACAGCTGACGGAAAAATTCTCATTGGTAGTATGAATGGATATTATAAATATACCCCTAATGAATTATTAGAAACCAAGCAATCAATTAATGAACCTGTATTTAAGACGTTATTAATATCAAATAAAAAGATCAATATTTCTAATGATTTATCTTCAACATTCTCATTAAATAAAACAATAAATAGCTTAACTAATTTAACGCTAAACTATGATCAATTTCCTTTTAGTTTTGAATTTACATCTCCAAATCCCAAGCTAATAAGTCAGCTAAAATATAAGTATAAACTTCATGGGAACGATTCCAACTGGCTTGAGACTGATAATTTTAATATTGCGACTTATAGTAACTTAAACCCTGGCAAATATAGGTTTGAGCTTCAAGCTTACGATAGGTTTGATCCAAGCATTGTAAAATCAAAATCAATCAATATTCAAATTTTACCTCCTTGGTGGTTATCAAATAGTGCCGTGCTAATTTATACGTTAATTGGATTTTTGGTGCTGGCCTATTTGTTACAACAATTTCGTCATAAACGTTTATATCATTTACAGATCAAAGCCAGTGAAGAACGACTTAAACTTTCTCTATGGGGAAGTGGCGATGAAATGTGGGATTGGAATATAAAGCGGGGAAAAATATATCGTTCAAACATTTGGGGGATATTAGAGTTTCCACAAGATGGCAAAAGAAACTTAGGAAATGATGGTGATAATGAAACCAACATTAATCAAGATGATATTGCGCGTATCACCGATGCCCTTCAAGAGCATTTTGATGATAAAACAGAACATTTTGAAGCCACTTATCGCGTAAAAGATAAAGATGATAAGTGGATTTGGGTTCTTGACCGCGGAAAAATAGTTGAACGTGATGACAACAACCAACCTACTCGTATGACAGGTACACTTAAAGATATCAGTCAAATTAAAAAAGCTGATGAAAGACTTAAACTATTTGCTAAGTGTATTGAAAATATTTCTGATGCTGTGGTTATTTACGATAGAAAATTTAACATTGTTGATGTTAATAAATCATTTCAGCGTATTACCGGTAAGGTAAAACAGCAAATGATTGGTAAGCAAATGGGATTCACCCGTTACCCTGAAAACTTCACACGAGACGTTAAAAAGCATTTACTTAACAAAGGTGGTTGGCACGGTGAAATTGAAAGTAAACGTGATAATGGTGAGTTGTACCTAACGGATTTAAACATCGATATTATTCGTGATGAAAATAAGAGTATTTCACATTTTGTTGGGGTATTTTCAGATATTACTAAACGGAAAGAAACCGAGGCGGAATTACGTAAGCTTGCTAACTCTGATACGTTAACCGGGTTACCAAATCGCTCATACTTTCAAGCAAACCAGGCTCGCTTAGTAAATAACAAAATCCCACATGCGTTATTAGTCTTCGATTTAGATAACTTTAAAAAAGTGAATGATTCAATGGGCCATGAAGTAGGTGATTTACTACTTTGTAAGGTCGCCAATAGAATAAAAACGGTTGGTCGTAAAGTTGATACCGTATACCGATTAGGTGGCGATGAGTTTAGTATACTTATTGAAGATACTAATGATATTCATACCATTACCACTATCGCTAAAAACATTTTACAAACCATCGCTCAACCTTTAAAACTCAAAAATCAAGAGATTGTACTTTATTCAAGTATAGGTATTGTCCTTTACCCTGAAGATGGTACTTCGCCTCAAGAATTACTTAAAAATGCCGATACGGCTATGTATCACGCTAAGCACACAGGTGGTAATCAGTATCAATTTTTCAATGGTTCTATGAACAAAAAAGCCGTAAAACGTTTACAAATTGAAGGTTTAATACGCCATGGTTTAAAAGAAGACTTTTTCTCTGTTTTCTATCAACCGAAAATTGAAATATCGACAGGAAAAGTTGCCGGTATGGAAGCCCTTGTTCGTTTTGAAACACCGAGTAAGGGTATTATTAGCCCTGTAGTATTTATACCTGTTTCAGAAGAAACAGGACAAATCATTGATATTGGTGAAACTGTCTTGCGTAAGTCTTGCTTTGCGACAAAAGAGTGGATTGATGGAGGTTTATTTGATGGGCGAATAGCCGTCAACCTTTCCGCAGTTCAATTTACTCAGCCCAACCTCGTAGGTATGATCGAGAGTATTTTAAAAGAGAGCCAATTACCTGCTAAGCATCTTGAGTTAGAAATAACGGAAGGTACAGTAATGGATTCTCCTCAAAAGGCGATTGAGACTATGTTACAAATTCGTGCCATGGGTATCCACTTATCTTTGGATGATTTTGGTACAGGCTATTCCTCTTTAGCCTATTTAAAGAAATTCCCTCTAAACACGCTTAAAATTGATAAAGCCTTTGTTGATGACATAGAGACTTCTGAGCAAGGAAGGAACATGGTAGCTACCATAGTAACCATTGCTCATAACTTAGGGTTACAAGTAGTCGCTGAGGGTGTAGAAACCAATCAACAACTGAGCTTTTTATCTGGGTTACGCTGTGAACAGATGCAAGGGTATTTATATAGCAAGCCTTTACCACAAAAAGATTTTCGCAGTTATTTACTTTCTCATCAGATCACTGACAAGTCTACGTCGTTTAATTAAACGTAAAATATTATCTTTCTGACAAATTTATGACGCCTAGTAAAACTTAGCGCAAAGCTACTAAATACAGCACTTTGCGCATTGGCACGTTTATCGCTTTACTTTCTTCGATTTATTTAACCAATCAGAAAGGAATATATAAATGTTAAGTTCAATAATTTTATCTCTAGCGATAAACGCTGCTCCAGTTCCAACTGCTGAGGTAGTAAAGTTAGATATACAAGAGATTGGCCGTTCTCGTGGAAGTGTTCGTATTGATGATTCACCAGAATCAAAAGAAGTTGGACGCTCTCATGGAAGTGTTCGTATTAATTATTCATCAGAATCAAAAGAAGTTGGACGCTCTCGTGGAAGTGTCAGAATTTAGGAGTTTATTATGATCAAATTAATCAAATCATTATTTGTTGAAACACCTAAAGAAAACGCAATTGCAGCGGCAATTGTTATTAAAGAAATGCCAGCTAAATCTTTGTGGTCTTAAAATAAGAATACAAATAAAAGAGTTTACTTAGATAATCGCTACACGGACGTTAGCGGCTATATTTTTAGCCATATCAAGGAAGAATGATAGAATAGTCCTTTAGGACATCCCATCACTATCCCTTCAAAAATTAAACGTCACTTGTAATTCAATATTAGGCTTTTAAAATTAAGCAGTTAAAACCAAATAAACGATTTATTTTCATACGCTTTTTAATATTAAACATTGGCCATACAAATGGGCCAAAAACTAAACCTGCAAACGCCCAGCGCTTACGACCTAAGCCATTGGATAGTGCCTGGCAGTAGAAAAAAACCGAAAACATTAGTGCAACGACAACAACAAGTAACAAAAACATACTTTACCTAAGCTTTAAGGATTATTGAGTAATAAACTTTAATGACGCGCAATATAATGCAATTAGAGCTTTTATTCAAATACTTTAATGATAATGATAAATTTCCGACTAATTACGAATAAAAAAAGAGGCAATAAAATGCCCCTCTTTTTACACATTTTGCCGCTTTTAGCGGAAAAACTCTTCCTTATTTATGCGTAGCTAAAACACCAATGCACTTCTTATTCATAGAACTTACTGTTATTTTCAGCCATATTTACTAACAATGAACAGGGCTCAAACCTTTCGCCACACTCATGTTTAAAGCGATTCATTTGTTTAACAACTTCTGCCGCACCTATTTTATCAATATAGTTAAATGGTCCACCTAAGAATGGAGGGAACCCAATACCGAAAATAGCGCCTATATCTCCGTCTCTTGCATTTCGAATAATACTTTCATCTAAACACCTGACGGCTTCATTAAGCATCATATAAACACAGCGTAAGCTGATTTCTTCTGCTGATAACTTTTCATTTTTAGTAATATCGAGTAAGGGATAAACAGTTTCATCAACCACTTTCTTTTTCGTGTCATATTGATAAAAACCTTTTTTCACTTTTCTTCCTAAACGACCATCGGCAATTAATTTATTAAATGCTTCTGGCGGAGAAAAACGCTCTCCCAATTCGGCTTGTAAAATTGGGCCAATTTTAGCACCAATATCTATACCCACCTCATCAAGTAATTGCATTGGGCCAACAGGAAAACCAAACTTTACCAATGCTTTATCTAGTTTTTCAACAGGCTCACCTGCTAGTAATAACTGCGCGGCCTCATTCATATAGGGAGCAAGTATTCTATTAACGTAAAAGCCTGCTTTATCTTTCACAACAATTGGTGTTTTGCCTTGCTTCTTCGCTAAAGCAACCGTCGTTGAAATGGTTTGATCAGATGTTTTGTCATGAGCAATAATTTCAGCGAGTGGCATTTTATCAACGGGTGAAAAATAATGCAGGCCAATTACATTCTCAGGTCGTTGTGCTAACTGAGCAATTTGACCTATCGGTAAACTTGAAGTGTTGCTCGCAAAAATAGTGGATTTTTTACAACTACTCTCAATGTCAGCCACCATATTTTGCTTCAACGTTAAGTCTTCAAAAACGGCTTCAATAACAACATCAACATCTCTAAAGCCAGAGTAGTTGGTTGTTCCTGTGATCATTGCCATTTGTTTTTGCATTTCGCTTTTTTTCATAAAGCGACGCTTAACTTTTTTATTCAACAGATCAAAACTGTATTTAAGCGCTGCATGAATACCCTTTTGATTGATGTCTTTTATTCGCACAGGAAGTTTAGCTTTAGTTGCAGTTACGAAAGCAATACCACCGCCCATCAAACCACCGCCTAAAACACCTACACTTTTAATACTTGCCGATTCAATACCTTCAATGCCCTGCTCTTTCTTCATATCCGTAGTGGCAAAGAATATTTGTCTTAATTGCGATGAAACATCTGTCATCGCTAATTGACCAAAGCTGTCCGCTTCAAGTTGGTAGCCTTTTGCTTGAGATTGTTCAACACCCGCTTTAATACAATGAATAATTTTTAATGGCGCAGGATAATTACCTTTAGTTTTAGAGAGAACTGTTTTAGTTGCTTGATTAAATAAAACTTTGCGACCAAAAGGTGTACGTTCTAAGACTTTTCCGACAAAGTTTAACTTAATTGTTTTTGCCGATTTTTCTCCTGCTTTCACCTTACCTGATAAAATATACTTTTCAGCAACATCAACAAGTACAGAATTTGGTACAACATCAATCACTAAACCGGCTTTAAGCGCTTGTTTTGCACGTAACTGCTTACCTGTCAGCATCATATCTAATGCTTTTTGAATACCAACTAATTTAGGTAAACGTTGAGTGCCACCACTACCTGGTAATAATCCTAGTTGCACTTCTGGTAAGCCTAATGCGGTATTTCCACTGTCACTACAAATACGTTCATGACAGGCCATAGCAAGCTCTAAACCGCCACCTAAACATGGGCCATCAATAGCAGCTATAACAGGAATAGTTAATGACTCTATTTGATCAAAAATCATTTGCCCTTTTCGCGATAAAGCTGTCGCTTCGTCAGCTGTTTGGCAGTCGGCGATCATATTAATATCAGCACCGGCAACAAATGAACCTTTCTTACCACTGAGTAAAACTAAACCTTTAAGGCTGTTGTCGGCTTTAATTTCTTGTAGTACTTCAGCAATTTCATCAGCAAATTCTGCTTTTAAAGTATTCATCGATTCATTTGCTACATTCATGACTAAGTGTGCAATATTATTTTCTTGACGAATTAGCGTGAACGTATTTGTTTTTTTATCAGTCATTAATCTGTCTCCACTATCATTGCAGCACCTAAACCACCTGCCGCACATGCTGTTGTTAATCCTGTACCGCCTCCACGACGTTTTAATTCATTTAGGGTTTGTACGATTAATCGTGTCCCTGTTGCTGCAAATGGATGACCATAAGCAAGTGACCCACCCATCACGTTAAATTTATCCATATCAATATCACCAATAGCTTTATCAAGGCCAAGATTTTCTTGAGCAAACTTATCACTCGCAAACATTTTCATATTGGCTAATGCTTGTGCAGCAAATGCTTCATGCATTTCAATTAAATCTAAATCTTTTAATTCCATACCTGCTCGTTTTAATGCGATTGGCGTAGCAAAGCTAGGCCCCATAAGCATGTCATGCCAAACATCAATTGCAGCGAAACCATAACTACGAATATATCCAAGTGGTTCGTAACCTAACTCTTTTGCTCGACCTTCTCGCATCATTAATACCGCTGAAGCGCCATCAGTTAATGCGGTACTATTAGCTGCAGTAACAGTACCGTGTTTGCGATCAAAACAAGGCCGTAATTTAGCGTAACCTGCTAATTCAGAGTTATCTCTAAAACAATTATCTTTATCAATAAAAGCTTTATATGGCTCTACATGTGCTGCCATAACTTCACCATCAAGTTTGCCTTCCTGCCAGCTTTTAGTCGCTAAGGTATGTGAACGATGCGCTAATTCATCTTGGGCTTCACGAGAAATATTATGCGTTTTCGCCATTTGCTCAGCTGTTTGGCCCATTGAAATACCCGTAGAGTATTCGGCAACAGCAGGTGGAACAGGTAAAATGTCTTTAAAGCGTAGGGTCTTTAATATCGACAATTTTTGTCCTAACGTTTTAGTTTTACTTAAATCAAGTAATGAGCGTGCGAACTTTTTAGACAAACCAATTGGCGCAACAGAAGATGAATCAGCACCACCGGCAACACCAACATCAACTAAGCCAGCCATTATAGATTCAGCGACATTAACAGTTGATTGAAAGCTTGTTGCGCAGGCTCTTGATACACTATAGGCATCTGTATTCACATTCATGCCAGTGCCTAAAACAATTTCACGGGCAATGTTTGGCGCTTCAGGCATCTGAACCACTTGACCAAACACTAATTGTTCAATAATTGCCGGATCAACATCATTTCTTTTAATTAGTTCATTTACCACCAATTTGCCTAAATCAACTGCTGGAACGCCATGAAATGCCGTTGCTTGTTTAGCAAAAGGAGTACGTAAACCTGCCACTATGGCGATACGTTCACCTTTTGCTGTTTGTAGTTTAATTGTCATTGTTGATCCTTAAAAAATCATTGAGCAAAATAAGAGGTCAGACCTCTTAACTTTTATCCCATTCTAACGTGTTAAATTGATATTTCAACTCAAAGCCGATTAAGTGAGCCTTTTTTATCATTATGATGCTCTTTATCCGTTATAAATTTATTTACAATTTTTTATTGGCACTTGTATTTCAGATGAGGAACCATATATAAATCCTAAGGTCGAAATTTTCACGCAACACTTTATAACAAATAAGAATAAACCATTATGGCTATTGAACATTTTTCTTCACTTAAAGAACACTTATCAGAACAAATTATCGGTCAGCATGCATTAGTAGAAAATTTACTGATTGCTTTATTAGCGAATGGCCACTTAATTGTAGAAGGTCCTCCGGGTCTTGCAAAAACTCGGGCTGTTAATTCTTTGGCTCAAGGCTTAGAAGCAGACTTTCATCGCGTACAATTTACCCCGGATTTATTACCCGCAGATTTAACGGGAACCGATATTTATCGTCCTGAAGATGGAACATTTGTTTTCCAACCAGGGCCATTATTTAGAAATTTAGTCTTAGCTGATGAAATTAACCGTGCCCCCGCTAAAGTACAATCGGCATTATTAGAAGCGATGGCTGAAGGACAAATTACCGTAGGAAGAAATACTTACCCTCTTCCCGATTTATTTTTAGTGATGGCAACGCAAAACCCTATTGAGCAAGAAGGTACATATCCCTTACCAGAAGCTCAATTAGATCGATTTTTAATGCATGTCGAAATTGATTACCCTGATGCTGAGAGCGAACTAAAAATACTTAAACTTAACCGTGGTGAAGCAATTAAACACGAAAAGAAAAAAGTGTCAGAAATTTCTCAAGCTGATATTTTTAACGCGCGTGAAGAAGTGATGAAAATTCACATGGCTCCTGCGATAGAAAAATATATTGTTGATTTGATTATGGCAACTCGCCAACCCGAAAAATACGACGACAACTTAAAAAAATGGTTAGCATATGGTGCTAGTCCACGAGCAACAATTGCCTTAGATAGATGTGCTCGCTCCAGAGCTTGGCTGCAAGGACGAGACTTTGTCGGCCCAGATGATGTGCAAGCAGTATTTCATAATGTATTACGCCACCGTATTTTATTGACCTATCAAGCCGAAGCAGAAGGGATCAGTAGTAATCAATTACTTGATCACTTACTCAGTTTAGTTGCGGTATCTTAAATAAAAGGGTTATTTAAGATATGTGGTTAAAAAATACCAAACAATCATCATCCATAAATACCGTCGACAAACTTGCACAAGTAATGTCCTCGGGTATTGATTTAACCATTGATGAGCTGGTCCAATATCAAAACAAAGCTTCGTTGATTAATTTGACGGCGGTAAAAAACATTCAAAGCCAAATGAGTGGGAATTACTTAGCTCGTACCAAAGGTCGCGGGATGGAATTTGATGAAGTAAGACATTATCAAAATGGTGATGACATTCGAGCAATTGATTGGCGCGTTACAGCTAGAACAGGCAAGACCCACACTAAACTCTTTAGAGAAGAAGTTGAACGACCTGTCATAATTGCAACAGATTTAAGCAGCAATATGCTTTTTGGCAGCCAATTGTTATTTAAATCAGTTCAGGCTTCACATTTAGCGTCTTTGGTCGCATGGCATGCAAAGATTAGAGGCGATCGCGTCGGTGGAATCGTATTTAATGAATTTCAACATAGCGAATTAAAGCCTCGTAGTAGACAACAAGGAGTTTTACATTATATTCACACGCTAATGACTTGCCATGAAAATACCTTAATTAAGAGTCAGAATAAAACTCAAAATGCTACGCAATCCATTGATGATGAAAAGAATAATCAGCAAGCCTTTGAAGAAAATTGTTTAAGAATAAGACAAGTGTCTCGACCTGGCAGCCTGGTATATTTAATTTCTGATGGGCATCATATTAATCAAGAAGCTATCAGACATCTCAGTAACATTAGTAAGCATTGTGAATTAGTGGTTTGTTTAATTTCAGATCCCCTTGAGCATGACTTGCCTAAAAGTGATAAAAAACTCAATGTGAGTATTACTGATGGCCAACTAAAACAGCAATTGACTTTAGGTGATGAAAAAACAGCACAACAGTATCATCAACAAGCTCAAGCGATTATTGACGAAAAAGAGCATCTACTCGAAAAAGCAGGTGCTAGATTACTGCATTTTTGCGCGGGTCAATCACTAGAAGAACAATTAAAAGACGGAGTAGCCTCATGGATCCGTTAGCTCAGCTAAAAACCATACATTTACCCGAACAAATTAATAATTATCCATTAGCTTATGGTTGGTGGATATTACTTTTTACCTTATGTTTGGTTTGCGTTTTGGCTTTAAAAAAGTACCTAAAGTACCGAAGCAATTGCCAAGTAAAAAGGCAAGCAATGAAGTCACTAAAAGAGATGGATTTAGACGTTGAACAGCTTATTTCCCTTCTAAAATGGGCCGCTTTGCACTACTTTCCTCGTCAGCAAATAGCTAGTTTAAGTGGCGAGAAATTACTGGCTTTTCTCACATCAAGTTTACCTACTAAGCAGCAAGAAGTGTTTACACGCCTCTTTCAACCAACTTTAGTTAAAAGGTATCAACGAGATGAGCAACATCAAAGCACTGATGATTTATCAACTGCAGTAATGTTATGGCTAGAAAATGCATTACCCCCCAGTAAACAGATACGAAAAACCTTTGAAGAAAGCGAACAGCATGAATCAACAAAAGTTTCAGGAGCTAGCGCATGATTGAATTTGCTTTTCCTTGGGTCCTTATTGCTCTTCCTTTACCGTTCATCGTTTATTGGTTGCCAGCGAAAGCAAACACCGAAGCTGCCCCGTTAAAAATGCCAACATTAATTCAAGGAATGAATAGTAATGAACGTGGGAATAACCGTAAAAAAACACCAATAGCTTTGTTAGCAAGTGTATGGATATTACTCGTTGTATCGGCAAGCCAACCGCAATGGTTAGGTGAAGCTGTCAATATTCCGACACAAGGTCGAGAAATGATGGTAGCAGTTGATTTATCTGGCAGTATGCAAGTGGAAGATATGAGTCTAAATGGCAGTACAGTTAACCGCCTTGACATGTTAAAAATTCTTTTAGGTGAATTTATTGATCGAAGAGTAGGAGACAGAATAGGGCTTATTCTATTTGGCGATGATGCCTATATGCAAACCCCAATGACCTTTGATCGAAAAACCGTGCAACAAATGCTCGATGAAACCGTATTGGGTCTAGTAGGAAAACAAACCGCGATTGGTGATGCTATTGCTTTAGCCGTGAAACGCTTTGATGAAAAAAAAGAATCAAACCGCGTTTTATTATTACTAACTGATGGGCAAAACACCGCAGGCAAAATAACGCCAGATCAAGCACTTGAATTAGCAGTAGCTAAAAATGTGACTATTTATTCAGTCGGGATTGGTGCTGACGTAATGGTCCAGCGTTCATTATTTGGCAAACGACGTGTTAACCCTTCTAGCGAACTAGATGAAGACACACTCACCCAGTTAGCAGAGCAAACTGGCGGAAAGTATTTTAGAGCAAGAAGTAGTGAAGATATGAGTGAGATATATAATCTACTCGACCAATTAGAGCCAGTAGAACAAGAGCAACAACAAATGCGTCCACTAACTGCATTATTTTTCTATCCGCTCGCAATAGCACTCATCATGACATTTCTCTATATTTTGTTTCTTAACATGCCAAACACGCTATTTTCACGAAAAAACAAGCAAACTTCATCTTCAGTATTAGGTGGTAGACATGGTTGATTTTCATTTTATTAGACCATTGTGGTTAATCGCGATAATTGCGCTAATTTTTACGTTATATTTACTAAAAAAATATCGCATTAATCAATCGGGCTGGCATCAACTATTACCTGCACATTTAGCCAAAGTATTAGTCGATGGTTCAACAAAGGCGCAATCCCTTTCTTTAACCGTTCCTTTTATTATCGGTTTACTCACCATTATTTCCCTAGCAGGACCAACATGGAAAAAGCTGCCTCAACCTGTTTATCAGCTGGCAAGAGGTTCAGTGATGATCATGGATATGTCATATTCAATGTACGCGACAGATATATCACCTAATCGATTAACACGAGCACGTTATAAGGCGATTGATTTACTTGATCAGCTTAATGAAGGAGAAATTGGCTTAATCGCCTACGCCGGTGATGCATTTATTATCAGTCCCCTTACTGAAGATATTAACAACATTAAACTATTGTTACCCTCTTTAAGCCCTGATTTGATGCCAGCATTGGGGAGTAATCCTTTTTCGGCACTGGCACTGGCTAGCGACATGCTAAAAAATGCGGGACATATTGAAGGTGATATTTATTGGTTTACTGACGGCATTGATCGTGAAGACTTACAGGATATAACCCAGTGGAGTCTTCAGCATCCATACCGTCTTAATATTATGGGCATTGGTACCACAGAAGGCGCACCGATAAAACTAACCAATGGCGAATTAATGAAAGACGATAATGGTGCCATTGTCATTCCCAAGTTAACAGAAAAAGCATTAAAAGAGGCAGCAAGCCTTGGTAATGGCTATTATGCTCGCATGAGAAATGGTTCAGACGATATCAAGTACCTAGTCAGCCAACCTATTGTTAAAGATGATGATAAAAAGTCTGAAAGCGCTCAAACGGGCGATCAATGGCAAGAATTTGGTCCTTATTTATTGCTACTAGTGTTGCCATTAGTATTAGGTTATTTTCGACGAGGCAATCTACTGACAATTATTCCATGTCTATTTTTATTAACGCCAGCACAGCCTGTACATGCTGATTTTTGGACTGACCTATGGAAAACAAAAGACCAACAAGGTCAAAATCATTTTAATAGAGATGAATTTGAAAAGGCTGCAGAGCAATTTGAAAACGCTCAATGGCAAGGCAGTGCCCATTATCAGGCTGGAAATTACGAGCAAGCATTAGCCTCTTTTCAAAAAGGTAATGATGCGCAATCACTTTATAACCAAGGGAATGCGTTAGCTAAACTACAAAAGCTTGAAGAAGCCATTGAAGCTTATGATAACGCGCTCAAATTGGATCCAAACCATGAAGATGCACAAGCAAATAAAACGCTTTTAGAAAAATTGAAGCAAGAGCAAGATCAACAAAAACAGCAGCAAGAGCAAGAAAACCAAGACCAACAAGAAAATAACGAACAAGAGAATCCAGATCAGCAATCTCAAGAAAACCAAAAACAAGAAGGCGATCAGCAACAAGATCAACAACAGCAAGAAAATAACGAGCAACAGCAGTCAGAGCAAAATCAAGAGCAAGAATCAGATCAAGAAAATCAATCTGAGCAACAACAAAACGAACAAAAAACACAAGAGCAAAAAGAACAAGAAGAAAAAGAAGCACAAGAGCAGCAGCAAAAAGACGAAGAAGCTGAACTGAGTGAAGAGCAACAGCAAGCAAAAGCAATCAAAACTCAGCAAGAAAAAGAAACTGAGCAAAAACATCAACAATTGTTAAATAAAGTCACCGATGATCCTTATTTATTATTGCGTAATAAAATGCAATTGGAATATCAAAAGCGTCGTCAAGACAGAAGTAGTGTAGGAGTTAAGAAAAAGTGGTAAGAATAATCATAGCTTTAGTCGGCTTATTTTCTTTATTAGTGACACAATCGAGCTTTGCTTTTATCAACGTGACTGCAACCGTTGATAAAAACCCTGTTGTAATATCAGAATCATTTGTTTTAACCGTCACTGCCGATGACGACATTAACACCAACGCTTTAGATACATCACCTTTGATGCAAGACTTTATCGTTGGAAGAACCTCGGTGAGTACTCAAACCAGCATGGTGAATTTTAAAACCACACGCACAACTACTTGGTCAACGGTATTAATTGCTCGTGAAACAGGCACTATTTCCATTCCTGCTTTGTCTGTAGACTCAGCATTAACCAATCCAATAGCGCTTAATGTTTTAGCGGCAAGCGATCCTCAGGCAAGCAAACAACAAGACTTATTTATAACCACTGACATTTCCACAAAAGAAGTGTATGTTCAACAGCAATTAACGTTGACTGTTAAACTTCACTTTGCCGCAGAGTTAAAACGCGGTAGCTTAACAGAGCCTTCTTTGACGGGCGCAAATATCACTCAAATTGGTAAAGACAAAGAAGCAGATTCGATCATTAATGGACGTCGTTACCGTGTTATTGAACGTACCTATGCCATTAGCCCACAGCAAAGTGGTAGTTTCACCTTAAAGTCACCAATTTTTTCTGGTGAAATAATGCAACCTTCTACAAGACGTAGTGGGTTTTTAAGCTTTGCAGAAACTAAGCCAGTTAGTGTTATTGGCCAAGAAATCCCTATAACTATTCGTCCTATTCCTGAAGATTATCAAGGTGCTTGGTTACCAAGTGAACTACTATCTATCCACCAAGAATGGCAGCCAGAACCAGATAGTTTTATTGTTGGAGAGCCTATTACACGAGTGATCACATTAACCGCTGCAGGTCTTTCAGAGGAACAATTACCTGAAATTGATATGGTGATGCCAAAGGGACTAAAAGTGTATCCTGACCAGGCTGAATTACACACTGGCTTAAATAATAATAGATTAGTCAGCCAAAAAGTTAAAAACTTCGCTATTGTTGCTAATAAACCTGGCGTCTATCAATTACCTGAAATTTCTATTCCTTGGTGGAATACGGTGACTAATCAGTTCCAACAAGCTGTGATTCCGGCTCAAAAGATTACCGTTGCTGCAAATCCAGAACAAACAGCTCAAGCACCGATAACATTAGCTTCAGAGCAGCCTATTATGAATAACCAACCTGCTGCTTCAACCAACACAATAACACTTCATCAATCGTCTTGGTTACAGTGGTTGTTTTTAGCATTATGGATATTAACTTCGTTGGCATGGATTGTGACTTATTTCTATAGTAAAAAATCGACTTCATCGAAGAAAAAACTGACGACAGTAAATGATCATTACTTAGCGTTATTAGGCGCTTGTAAGCAGAGTAATGGCGAGCAAGTTTTTTCTTTATTAATCCCTTGGTATAACTCAATAACCGAGAAGAAAATATCAACAATTTCAGACATTATTCAGCATACGCAAGAAGAAACACTAATTAACGCCATAAACGAGTTGCAGCAATGTTTTTACAGTAAAAATACTCAAGGTTGGCAAGGCAATAACTTAATGCAAGCCATCATTTTAGTGAACAAGCACCAAGATACTACCCCGAACACATCTTTTGCCATAAACCCTTAAAATATCTATTATTAAGCTAGAGTGTTGATCAATGCACTCTAGCTTACTCACCTTTATTAACGAGTTAACTTTAATAAATTTTTTATGTAATCCAATTTATTTAAATTAATTGGAAATAAAAATACCCGACTTCAGGTCTCTTCAAATATGGCGACAAAACAAGTTAGATATGAAGCACTAGTAAAAGCCTTACATAGCGATTTATACCGTTATGCTTATTGGCTCTGTCACGAAAAACAAGTGGCAGAAGACTTAGTGCAAGAAACCTTTTTAAGGGCATGGCGAGCTTTAGACTCTTTAAAAGATGAAAAAGCAGCTAAGTCATGGTTGATCACAATTTTACGACGTGAAAATGCACGACGGTTTGAACGTAAACGCTTTGAAATGAGTGAATATGAAGAAGCAACAATCATAGATACTCATTCAACTAGTTCAGAACAAGAAATTGAAAACCATTGGCTAAGAGAGAAAATAGCTCAAATGCCTGAAGAATATAGAGAGCCTTTAGTGTTACAGGTTATTGGTGGTTTTAGTGGTGATGAAATAGCTTCAATGCTATCACTAAATAAAAACACTGTAATGACTCGGCTATTTAGAGCCCGTAATCAACTGAAAGAAGCTTTAGACAATGAACCAAAGTTAAGAGGTCAATACAATGGATGATTTGCTATTTCGACGCAATATATATGCAGATCCTAAAACAACTGATCCAGAAGTTATTGCTGCAAAAAAATCAGATCCCGCTAAACAAAAATTCGCTCAAGAAATTGAGCAATTGGATCAACACATATTTGATGCCTTGAATGTCCGAGTACCTGAAGAGTTGAGTGAAAAACTGATATTACGCCAGTCACTTGCTAGCCATCAGCAACAGAAAAAATCGAGCAGAATAAAGCTTGCCCTTGCCGCATCGGTTGCTTTTGCGGTTGGATTAACTGTGAATCATTTACAATTCTCTCATGCCTATAATTCTGTTGGCGACTACGCTATTGCCCATACGAATCATGAAGCGCATTACTTTACTAATACTACCGAAGCAAAAGTAACACTTGCTTCATTAAATAAAAAAATGGCTTCATTTAATGGTAGCTTTACAGCCGAGCTAGGTGAGTTGATGATGGCGGATTTTTGCCGTTTTGATGGTATGAAGAGCCTTCATTTAGTGTTTAAAGGAGAGAACTCTCCGGTAAATATTTATATTGTGCCAAACAATCAACACTTAGCCTTTATGGAAGAGTTTAGTAATAATGAGCTTAACGGTGTAGTTAAAAACTTTAAAGGTAGTCAGATTATCGTGGTTGGCGATAAACAAGAACCTTTAAAACAATGGCAAACGAAAATAAATGAAAATGTTCGCTGGTCTATCTAAATAATTATCAGATATTAAAGTTTAGTTATTTAAATAGAATCGTTATTAAACATAAAAGCCGAACAATTGTTCGGCTTTTTAATTTCATGAGTTATCTCGTTTTAATCCCCTAAAATATTATGAATGGTGCGTAAGCATTTCATCAAATGTTTCTTCAATATCACTTTGAGGTTTATACGTTAGCTTACTAACAATAACCAAGACTACGCTACATAAAATAAAACCCGGCACAATTTCATAAATGATTGAACTTAAGGTTTGACCATTAATAGTGATCGGCGCATAAATCCAAAACAACACAGTTGCGGCACCTGTTACCATGCCAGCTAACGCGCCATTTCTGTTCATTTTTTTCCAGTACAAGCTAAAGATAACTACTGGTCCAAAGGCTGCACCAAACCCTGCCCATGCATTACTCACTAGGCTTAATATAGAGCTTTCTCTATCGTAAGCGAGATAAATAGCAACTAAGGCAACAACTAAAACAGAGATACGGCCAACAAAAACTAATTGCTTTTCGCTGGCTGTTTTATTTAAAAACGCCTGATAAAAATCACCGGTTAATGAACTAGACGTTACTAATAATTGTGATGATATTGTACTCATGATCGCCGCTAAAATAGCCGCTAATAAAAAACCTGAAATTAATGGGCTAAAAAGTAATTGAGATAATAAAATAAAAATAGTTTCCGCATCATTCAATGGTGTGCCTGTTTTTGCAATATAAGCAATACCAATAAAACCAGTGGCCATAGCGCCACAAATAGACACTATCATCCAGCTCATGCCTATGCGGCGTGCTACTGGTAAATCCTTTATTGAACGAATCGCCATAAAACGTACAATAATATGCGGTTGACCGAAATATCCAAGCCCCCAAGCCATCGCAGAAATAATGGCGACTAAACCAACACCATTAAATACATTTAATAAATCAGGATTGATTGCTTCAACACTAGAAGTGACTTGAGCCATTCCTCCTATATCATTTAATACGACTGAAGGGACCAATACCAAGGCTAGAAACATAATACAGCCCTGTACAAAGTCCGTAAGGCTCACCGCTAAAAAACCACCAAATAAGGTATAAACAACAACAACACCCGCGGTAATATACAAGCCTACTTCATAATCAAGACCGAAAGAGCTTTCAAATAATTTACCACCGGCCACTACTCCTGATGATGTATATAGCGTAAAAAATACAATAATTACAACGGAAGAAACTAAACGAAGAGCGCGTGACTTATCACCAAAACGATTCTCAAAAAAGTCAGGTAAAGTAATAGAATCATTCGCAACCTCAGTATAAGTTCTTAACCTTGGAGCAACAATTAAATAATTTAAGTACGCACCAATCACTAACCCTAATGCTATCCACATGCTACTTAAGCCGGTTAAATACATAGCACCTGGCAAGCCCATTAACATCCAACCACTCATGTCAGACGCCCCTGCAGATAATGCTGTAACAGAAGGGCTTAAACTGCGCCCTCCTAGCATATAACCAGCAACATCACTCGTTGATTTTCTATACGCATATAAACCAATTGCCAACATTGCAATAAAATAGATAGCAAGTGAAACTAATGTACCTGTAGCCAAATGAGCCTCCAAAAATGTATTGTTTTATTTGAATATTTATTAATTGTTAGAAACAAAACTGTTACACACAGAAAATATATTGAGTGTTATTATGCGGATCTCAAAATGCATTACCATTTATTTCAGGAAAATATTCTAACTTTCTGCTCATTGAGAATTAAATTTGATAATAATCACGACTTTCAGTAAAAAAAGAATGAAATATTAATGCATTTCTCATATATTCATACTATAAAAAAGTAAACAGGATCCTCTATGTACTTCTACGCAGCCAGACAACCAATTCTAGACAAAGAAAAAAATCTCTTTGCCTATGAGTTATTGTTTCGCGATAGTATAGATAATGTGTTTCCAGATATTGATGGTGATGAAGCTACCAGTAAAATGGTCGAAGCAAGTAAATTCAATTTAGGTATTAGTGAATTTACGGGCAATAAGCCAGCCTTTATCAATTTTACGTTAGAAACCATGGACAAAGGTTATCCTGAAATGTTGACCAATGAAGAAGTAGTGGTTGAGATTTTAGAAACGGTCAAACCAGGTAAAAAACTATTATCGCTTTGTAAAGACTTGGTAGAGAAAGGGTATACACTCGCGTTAGATGATTATATTCATCAACCCGTATGGGGGCATTTTTACCCTTACATAAAAATTATTAAAGTTGATTGGCAAGACACAAGCCTTGAGCAGATTAAAGAAATTAAAACAGCTATTGTCGATCATCCTCATATTCAATTATTAGCTGAGAAAGTAGAAACGTATGAGGAATATAACCAAGCATTAGAGCTTGGTTTTGAATTATTCCAAGGCTTTTTCTTTGCAAAACCTGAAATGGTAAAAACAAAATCTTTATCGCCATCGCAAATAGCGATGGCTGAACTACTCTATGAAACATCTAAACCAGAACTAGATCTTGCCAGTATAACGTCAGTTTTTGAACGTGATGTTTCTCTTTCTTATAAACTATTACGTTATGCTAACTCCCCTATCTTCAAAAGAAGAAGCGAAATATCGACCATTAAACAAGCTCTTGTTATATTAGGTTCAGGTGAGCTAAAACGTTTTCTTGGGTTAATGTTTGCGACAAATGTGAATCCTGACAAACCCAGCGAGCTTATTAATTCAGCAATGACTAGAGCAAAATTTTGCGAAATGGTCGCCCATGATATAAATGCTCCAGTAGATACTTCCATTGCATTTCTTACAGGTTTACTTTCGTTAATTGATGCCATACTGGATGAAAGTTTAGAAAGTATTTTAGAGAAACTCCCTCTTGCACAAGAAATTAAAGAAGCATTAACAAGTAAGAAAGGTGTTTTAGCGGCTTTAATTACGCTGGTTGAGCAAATAGAGCATGCTGATTGGGATAAAACAGCTAAAGTTATGGATAAGCTAGGGTTGAGTAAAGATAAAGTAGTGAAAGATTATAACGAAGCTATTGCTTGGTCAGATGAGCAATCTCAACTCACTCAAGGCTAATTTTTCTCTCGTTTAAATTAACAAAGATTCATTTTAAAATGTCACAAATAAGTCATATAAAAAAAGAGCCTTAAGGCTCTTTTTTTATATCTCGCACTTAAGCCGATAACATTTATTCAAAGCCATTCGGGTTTTGTGATTGCCAACG
>Ga0233426_10001473_pt1 | contig 21497 bp, 19 predicted proteins | sample SI_118_April2016_6_FD_179875 | JGI IMG/M metagenome (GOLD analysis project Ga0233426, IMG submission 179875) | Seawater microbial communities from Saanich Inlet, British Columbia, Canada - SI_118_April2016_10_MG | ecosystem: Environmental > Aquatic > Marine > Inlet | place: Canada: British...
CCAGAGCGATGCGCTTCCATGACCACAGAAGTTGCCAAAATGGCCGCGTTAATTAAAAAGTAGCAAAATATGGTAACGATTTCGTAACGTAATTTATATTTTTGAAAGTGTGCTAATTTATTCATGGTAGTAAAATAACATAATAGGAATTAAAGCAAAACTTTTCATCCCTATTAGCCACCGTTCATCCCTGTGTATTGTTTATTAAGCCTTTTTGACTTTTTATTAAAATAAGTCCTGTCATTATTCTACTCTATTATTTATCTATAAAGGTGAGAAAATGACGGTTCAATCGAATAACTTTTTAATAAAATATTTTATTCCTGTCCAACAAGGAATACCTGAAAGACGTTACGACCTCGACTGGTTACGTATTCTTGTTTTTGGGTTACTCATTTTCTATCACATTGGTATGTTGTATGTTGCGAATTGGGGCTTTCATTTCAAAAGTGCTTATCAGTCAGAAACACTAGCAAATTTTATGCTTATAGTTGAGCCTTGGCGCATGGCGTCTTTATGGATAATTTCAGGTATTGCTATTCGGTTTATTCTCGTAAAAGTGTCTTTACTACGTTATACCTTTGTTAGAAGCTTACGATTACTTTTACCCTTATTGTTTGGCGTTCTTGTGATCGTTCCACCACAACTATATGTTGAAATGACAGCTAATGGCGTGTTGGATATGTCATATTGGCAATTCTATTTAACTATGTTTACTGACAATAATTCACTGTTTAAAGATTATCAACCGGGTATTTGGCCACACTGGGATGTAAATCATTTATGGTATTTACGTTCTTTATGGGAGTACTCATTAGCGATAATAATATTACTTCCTTTGTTAAATTCGTCTTATATAACAAGCGCTAGTAATTGGATGTTCAAGCAGCATATTGCTGTAATAATATTAATGCTAACTATCCCTATATTTATAATTCAGATATCCTGGAATCAAGACACTAATCGTTATCCTTTAGGTTTCACTTTTTTGCTTTATGGTTATTTAATTGGCTGGCATGCGAGTTTTTGGCAACAGTTAAAAGTGAATGTAAAAGCATTACTCCTGACATTTATTGTATTGTTAACTGTTTTTATTATTTTCTATAATACCGTTTGGTTAACCCTAGACGATTCGACTCCACCTTGGTTAATTATAATTGGTATGCTTATTTATAGTCTTGTTCGTGTTGTTGGTGTATTAATGGTATTAGCACTCGCCTATAAATATTTAAATAAAAAGTCAGCATCATTAAGCTATTTCAATGATGCTGTTTACCCTTTTTACATTGTGCATCAAACGATTATCATTGTGCTTGCTTATAACTTAACACCAATGGCGTTAGGCCCTATTATAGAGCCTTTAAGTGTTATTCTCTTCACCATTTTATTATGTTTAATTAGCTTTGAAGCCATTCGTCGTATCGATATTCTAAAACCACTATTTGGTGTACGAATTAAGAAAAACTACAGTACTACAATAAGAAATATTGGTTACGGATTTGGGTGCCTACTTATTATTCCTATTGGTTTAGAGATCCTTTTGTGAACTAAATAAAAAAATAAAATAATTTATTTGTAACCTTTCGCAAAGTCGTGCGTAATTATAACTATGAAAGGAAATAAATTTAATAAAATACTCGAAGAACATCAGCAACGAATTTACTCGTTAGCTTTGTATATTTTACGCGACAAGCATGAAGCGGAAGATATTACTCAAGATGTTTTTACGCGTTTATGGAACAGCTTAGATCAAGTAGACATTGTAAAAATGTCTGCTTGGCTCTCTGCCGTAACCCGTAATGCTTGTATAGATAAATTACGTAAACGTAAAGAGTTTAGCCAAGTAGAAGACGAACACCTCGTTACTAAAAACCATCAAGAACCCGCAGGAAACTTACAGCACCAACAGCTAAGTAGTTGGTTAAGTCATGCGATATCTTGCTTAAAAGAACCTTATAGCTCTTTGATTATGCTTTGTGATGTTCAACAGAACAGCCAGAGCATTGCAGCTCAATCGCTTAATTTAACCACCAGTCAAGTAAAAGTATATTTGCACCGTGCACGGCGTGAATTGAGAAACCTTTTAAAGGAGTACACCCATGAATGATGACAAATCATGGCAGAAACCATTAGATAAATTTTTAGCTGAAAGCGAAATGTCGATAGATAGCCATGTATTAGCACGTGTTTTATCAGGAAATGATGAGCAGAGTAATAATCATGATATTGCCGATATAGAACGTGCATTGCACATTGAAGAAAATATAGCTGAGATTGGCTTACAACCTATGCCAAAAAACTTAGCGTATAAACTTCAAGCAATAAGCAATGAAGAAAAGTCCACAAATGTTATTTTTGCTCACTTCAAGCCGAGCTGGAAAAAACTTACCGCACTAGCAGCAACAGTAACCGCTGTCGCCTTGCTCAACAGCAATATGCTCGGTGCACCGATAAACCAAGAACCATCACTTGCAGAAATAAAAAATGCACAACAAGAATTAGCCATTGCATTGAAATATATTTCATTTGCTAAAAATATATCAACCGAACAAATCAATCAGACATTTAATGAAAATATTCAACAACCATTGAATCAAGGCTTATTGAAACCACTTAACCATTTTAAGGAAACATCATGAAAAAATTATTATCCGCCGTTATTTTCTTCACTTCATCATTATTTATTGGCAGTTCAGCTTTTGCGAATGACATTACCCAAGAGCGTGGTTATGTAGACTTTGCAAACCTCGATTCTGAATATGGCGAACCTAAAGTGATGGTTAACTTAAATAAGACGATGTTAGGTTTTATCAGTAAAATTAACATGTCTGACCCAGAAGCCTCTGAATTAATCAGTAAATTAAAAGCCGTGCGTGTACAAATTTACAATATGACAGATAACGATCAACCTGCATTGGATTTAATCGCTAAAGTAAGTGAAGACATTCAAACCAAAGACTGGTTACCTATCGTAACGGTAAATGAAAAAGACGAAAAAGTACGAGTATTCACTAAAATCACTAATGATATTATGGACGGTTTAGTTGTAATGGTTATTAATAACAGTGAATCACAAGAAGAGCGTGAAGCCGTCTTCATTAATATTGTTGGAGAGATTGACCCTGCACAAATTAATAAAGTGACTGAATCATTAAACATTGATATCGACTTAAAATAACGAGTGAACCATGAAAATATCTAATCATTTGTTAAAGAAAGCAACGCTACTATTAGCCATTGCAGGAAGTTTTTTCTTCACAGGTTGCGGTATTACTGCAGGAGGGCTTCATAGTCATGCGGGTTATGCTGATATTGAATCACCTTACTGGTGGCAAGCTGACAACGAGTTGAATTTATCTTTAGGTCCTTTAGCTATTGGCACAGCACGTTGGGTTATTGATACCGATGAAGATCCTGAAATTGATGCTTTATTAGATGACGTTGATGGTGTCCGTGTCAGTATTTATAAAGTTGAAGAGAACAGTGAACTCTTTAAAGATAACTTCGGCGAGACACAAGCCAATTTACGTGCTGACGGCTGGCAACATATTGTGCGAGTAAATGATGATGAATCAGCTGATTATTCATTAATGTTTATTAAATCAAGTGGCGACGTTATTGATGGTTTAGTTGTACTGTCTCTTTCAGATGATGAAGCCGTATTTGTGAATGTCATTGGTAATATTCACCCTGATTCTTTTGAACCTATTATGGATCAGGTTTATAAGCAGAACGGTACTAGAAATAAGTCAGCTGAGTAATTAGCTGAATAATTAAATAAAAACCTATTAAGTTAATACCGAAAAACTTAATAGGTTTGATATAAACGCTTAACTTATTTATTCGTTTACTTATTTAGGTGAAGCTGCATCATATTTAGCAGCTTGTTTCTTATTGGGTAAAGACGCTTTAATAAATTGACGAATATCATCGTTAGCTGCTTTCAAATCTTCATATCGAAGATACATCATGTGACCACTTCGATAACCTTTAAACGACAAACGGTCTTTCATTTTTCCGCTTTGATCTAACTGCCACATTGTATACTTAGCATCAAAATAATTCGTTGCTCCGTCGTAATACCCTGACTGGATCATGACATTTAAATAAGGGTTTTGAGCCATCGCTAAGCGCAAATTTTTACCTGTGTTATTGTTAGTACGATCCCACGGATGAACATTACCAAACATATTATATTTAATATCAGTTTTGTAATTTAATTCTTCACGTAAATAATAATTTATCGCTGGCGTAAAACTATGAAGCCATGAGGTTAATTCCGCATTGTAATCAGGGCGCGAACCCGTTACTTTTTCGTCGATACCTAAGTAACGTGAATCTAAACGGCCAATGGTTTGCTCACGGTCCCTCAATAATTCCTTCCAAAAGTATGAAGCGCTAATATCTAAATTACTGCGTAATACTTCTTTAACAGAAAGTCCTGAATAGTAAGATACTTTTTCTGCAACCGCTTGTTTCTCTTGCTGGCTGATAAAACCACCTTTAGCCAGTGCAGGTATATATTGCTCGATAGTGAATTTTTCAACTTCGGGTAAAATATCTAATAAATCTTTCTGCTGTAGATCGCTCTTTAATGCTTTGTGATACCAAGCTGCGGCAGCGAAGTATGGTAGGCGATTTGCCGCTTTAACAGGTCCGTCACGCTTAATACCGATATCGGTTGGTGAAACTAAGATCACACCATTTAAATACATCCATTGGCGCGATTGCAGCTCTAACGCTAAACCTGAAACGCGAGTAGTACCATAGCTTTCGCCAATCAAGTATTTAGGTGAACGCCAGAGGTTATTTCGGGTAACGAAGGTATTGACCCAGTCTGCTAAATATTTAACGTCAGCATTTACACCAAAGAACATCGATTTTTGTTTATCTTTCGAAGGCATTTTGCCATCTTTGTCAGGTAAAACGCGCGAATAACCTGTGTTCACAGGATTAACAAAAACAATATCCGCCACATCTAAGATTGAGTAGTCGTTAGTTTTTACGCCATAAGGCTGCAATGGGTAACCTTCATTATCAACATTCAAAACACGTGGACCAGTATAAGCAACGTGCATCCATACAGATGCTGAACCAGGCCCACCATTAAAGGATATTAATAATGGACGCGTACTTTTGTCCTTAACACCGCTACGTTTATAATAGGTGTAAAACAAACTTGCCGTAGGGTTACCTTCGCTGTCCCATACAGGCTGAGTGCCTGTTGTTGCGGTATAGCTAAATTTTTTGCCGTTAACTTTTGTACTGTGTTTGGTTGTTGAGTTTTCGTCGATGGGCAATTTAAGCGTATAATCTGAAATTTTATCTGATGTGTTATCTGCATTCGCTAACGGTGATAATATGAGTAGCAATGCAAATACGCTGACTAACTGGAATATTTTCATTTTAACGTCCTATGTGTATACCCTAAATCTTGAATGATAACGGGTATTGAGCTTTTATTAAGTAAAGTTACCGACACTGTAGAACAGATAATATGTTATCGCTTAAATAAAAGTTTAAATGACTCTTTTCAGCGATAAACTCCGGTTAAAACTGATCTGTTCTACTTATTTAACGTTAAATAAACCACAATCAGCTTTTGGCCAGTAACAGCCATATCCACTACTTTAAGTGAGTTTATTTTCAACAAATGTTCAGCTTTTATTATTTGATGGTTTTGATAAGACGTTAACTGAAATGCCCCTGACAAACTGTAAATAAAACATAAATCTGCTGCTTTAAGTTCAATCGTTTGTTGTTCAGTAAAAGTTTCAACCACTACTGAGCACTTTTCTTTATGGGTAATAACATTAAAGTCAGTAATTTCTCCTGCGGTTAAATTTCCAACTGTTTTACAACCACCGTCAAAGTTGGCGACATCAAGTATGCGACTTAACTTGTCAATTTTACTGTCATCGTGCTGTAAATTAATGCCGTGACCTTCAATCAGAATAAGATTACGCTGATAACCTGAAAAATCTGAAAACACACCGTCTTCAACAACACTTGCCATACTTAAGCGCCACACAAAATCATCTAAATTACCACCATAATTCATGGCTAATTCAATGGTTTCACCTTGTCCATTTTTCCATGGAATCGTTTTGAACAGTTCTGGAGGTAGAACAGAGATCATGAAGATTTCCCTAAATGTTTTGCATGAAAACGTAAGTGACTTTCAATAAAGCTCGCAATAAAAAAGTAGCTGTGATCATAACCGTCATGCTGATTGAGCGTTAGCGGATAATTATTTTCTGATGCAGCTGAAATCAATGATTCAGGGTGAAGCTGTTCTTCCAGAAAGTTGTCTGCTAAACCTTGGTCAACTAACGCTGGTAAATGCTGTTTACTTGCTGCCATTAATACACTTGCATCATGCTGTTGCCATAATTGTTCATCGCTGCCTAGATAAGCATTAAACGCTTTTTGTCCCCAAGGGCAATTTACTGGATTTGCAATAGGACTAAAAGCTGATACTGAACAGTATTTATCAGGATTTTTAAGCGCGATAGTTAATGCGCCATGCCCGCCCATTGAGTGGCCACTGATAGATTTTTTATTTGATACGGGGAAATTTTCTTCAATGAATTTCGGTAATTCATCCACAATGTAATCATACATTTTGTAATGCTCAGACCATGGTTTTTCTGTCGCATTAACATAAAATCCCGCACCTAAACCTAAATCATAAGATTGGTTTTCATCATCTGCAACATTATCACCGCGTGGGCTAGTATCAGGACAAACAATTGCGATGCCCAATGCTTCAGCTATTCGTTGCGCACCAGATTTTTGTACAAAGTTTTCATCCGTGCATGTAAGACCTGACAACCAATATAAAACCGGCACAGGTGAACTTTCACTTGCACATTCAGGTAAATAAATAGCGAAGCGCATCTGGCATTTCACACTTTCAGCAGGGTGTTGAAAGTGCTTTTGCACGCCACCAAACATTTTATTACTGCTTATTTCTTCTATCATATTATTTTAGCTACTTTAGGTCTTTATGAATGGTCAAAATGAATAACACTACGAATACTTTTACCTTCGTGCATCAATTCAAAAGCCTCATTAATTTTTTCTAACGACATGGTATGCGTAATAAAATCGTTTAAAGCAAACTCACCCGCAAGATAACGTTCAACGTATTCTGGTAATTCACTACGGCCTTTAACGCCACCAAAAGCAGTACCACGCCATACTCGTCCAGTAACTAATTGAAATGGACGTGTTGAGATTTCTTGTCCTGCGCCAGCAACACCAATAATAATAGATTCGCCCCAACCTTTATGACAACACTCTAAAGCCGAGCGCATAACGTTTACATTGCCAATACATTCAAAAGAATAGTCAACGCCGCCATCGGTTAATTCCACAATAACGTCTTGAATAGGTTTATCGTAATCTTTTGGATTAATGCAGTCAGTGGCACCTAGTTTTTTCGCTAATTCAAATTTACTTTCGTTAATATCAATAGCAATAATACGGCTCGCTTTCGCCATAGCCGCGCCAATAACTGCTGACAGCCCAATACCACCTAAACCAAAAATAGCAACAGTGTCGCCCACTTCAACTTTCGCAGTATTCATTACTGCACCCATACCCGTTGTTACGCCACAACCTAATAAGCACACTTCTTCGAGTGGCGCTTTTGGGTTGACTTTAGCTAAAGATATTTCAGGTAAAACGGTATATTCAGAAAAGGTTGAACAGCCCATGTAATGAAAAATAGGTTCGCCGTTTAAGGAAAATCGTGATGTACCATCCGGCATCAAACCCTTACCTTGTGTTTCACGAATTTTTTGACAAAGATTAGTTTTACCTGATTTACAGAATTTACATTCACCACACTCAGGCGTGTATAAAGGAATAACATGATCGCCAACGGCAACACTCGTTACTCCTTCACCGATTTGTTCTACAATTCCGCCACCTTCATGGCCTAGAACAACCGGGAATATACCTTCAGGATCTTCACCCGAAAGCGTAAAAGCATCGGTATGACAAACGCCTGAAGCGATTATTTTGACAAGTACTTCGCCTTTTTTAGGCAACTCTACATCGATTTCTTCAATCGTTAGTGGCTTATTGGGACCCCAAGCGATAGCGGCTTTTGATTTAATGGTATTTGATTTTAGAATAGCTGCTGACATGTAAGTTGTCCTGATAGTTAGCTTTAGCGACAATGATAGTGGATCATTCTCAAGAATAACAGTCTATTGAAATGAGTTATTGCCCGTGCTTACCTAAGTGAAGCTGATCTCATTAATTTTTATTAAAATCTAACTAAAGCGCTGCCTCATTCTTCGACATGACCAAACTTCTTAATTGAATCAATAATATCTTGATGTTAAACTCTTTTCCGAAAACCTAACCTTAATTTAACCCAAGGTTAACCCTAATAAAAAAAAGGATTTATAATGTTTAAAAGTACTGCTATTGCACTCACTCTTCTCTCTCTTTCTCTAACTACTTCTGCTGATTGGCAAGTGGGTGGTGGCTTCTCTAATTTATCTTCTGATCTTGGCGACGGTGATGATGTTTCATTGAACATTTTATACGGTTCAGTTGCTTATAAAATTGAGAATTCACACAATGGCTTTTTCTTCATGCCGGAACTACGAATTGGTAAAGGTGTTAGTGATGACTCAGTAACTGATTCGTTTACTTTTTATAATGGCTATAATAATGTTCACATTGAGAATAAAATTAAATTCGAAGTAAAAAGCCTTATCGCATTATCAGCGCGCGCGCAATATGAGTTTAGTAACGGCACATACTTATATGTTATGCCTTCTTATGCAAACTTAGACATTAAAGCAAGTTCCCATGGCGAATCATTTTCAAAGGATAATTGGGAGTTTGGAATAGGCGCAGGTGTTGGCTATAGCCTTAATAAAAAAGTAAGTGTTGAAGCATCTTATGAAAATTATGACGATACTAATTTCCTTTCAGTTGGCTTTAAATACGCATTTTAATTTACATATATTTCGTTAATCATATAAAGGAGAGCTTATTGCTCTCCTTTTAATGTGTTGAATTCTACACTTAATTACCCAGTACATTAAGTGTAGAAATATAAAAGTTCGCATCTACTTCAACGCTTGGATTTTCTTGACTCAATTCAACCGTAGACCAGCTTGTAGTTGGCGACAACCAACGTTCCTCACCCGCAATAATTACACGAAGCGGCATATCAAAATCTTTAATCACATTACCCCAGCGAATTTTCATCACTTTGCCTTTCACAAAATATTCAAAACTGGGTATGCGAATATCACGCAAATATTGATCAAAGACTTTACTGAAGTCTATACCTGAGTTTGCACTGATATAATTTTCAATATCCTGTGTTGTCACTGTTTGGTGATAAAATGTTTTACCTAAGCCACGTAATATTTTACGCCATTTTTTATCGTTATTAATCACTTGGCGAATGGTGTGCAACATATTGCCACCTTTGTCGTACATATCACCAGAGCCGCCACGATTGGCATTGTATTCACCGATAATGGGTGACTTATTTTGAATGTTCAGACGCAGACCACGAATGTATTCAAAGGCTTGCGCTTTAGTGAAGTGATACTCCAAAAATAAGCTTTCCGAATAATTTGTGAAACTTTCGTGTATCCACATATCCGCTACATCTTTATTGGTAATGCTATTAGCGAACCATTCGTGACCCGATTCATGAACAATAATAAAGTCGAATAACAAACCTGGTCCAGCACTAGAACGATCTCGTCCTAAATAACCATTTTGATAACCATTACCATAAGTCACAGAACTTTGATGCTCCATACCTAAATAAGGGGCTTCAACAAGTTTATAGCTGTCTTCATAAAAAGGATAAGGACCAAACCAATGTTCAAAGGCTTCTATCGTACGTTTAGCTTCTTTAAATTGTTTTTTAGCTTTTTCTAGGTTTTCACGTAAAACATAATAGTCCATATCAAGCTGACCTTTTTCACCTTGATACTTCTCGCCAAAATGAACATAGTCACCAATATTTAGATTTACACCATAGTTGTTAATCGGGTTAACGACTTCCCAATGATACGTTTTTGTTTTTGCCTTTTTATTATGATCGGTCTTAATTAGTCGACCATTAGAAACATCAACTAAGTGTTCGGGCACTTCCACACTGATTAACACGCCATTATTGGGTTCGTCGCTAGGATGATCTTTATTTGGCCACCAAATGCTCGAACCAATACCTTGGTTTGATGTCGCGATGAAATCAAGGCCATTACCGTCGGTTTCCCAAGTAATCCCCCCATCCCACGGCGCACGTTTAGCGGTAACAGGTTGTCCGGAGAAATACATAGTTAATTTATGCTTTGAACCTATTTTGTATTCACTGGTTGGTGTGATGAAATAAGAATAGCCATCTTGTTTAACGTTAAGCTTTTTACCATTTTGTAGCACTTTTTCAAGCTTCATAGGTGCTTGTAGCTCTATTTGCAGTCGCTTACCTTTAGCTAACACCTGATAAGTCATGGTATTTTTACCAGAAAAAATCTTAGTTTCAGGATCAACTTTTATATCAAGATGATAATGGGTTAAGTCCCACCATTCTCTTTCTGGAGTAATGGAACCTCGTAATTTTTCTTGATGAGTTACCCTCCCACTTTCTTGCTGCCAATTGCTTGCTGAAGCTGCATTAATGAGTACCAATGTAAAAACCAAACCGAAAAACGTAGCTTTTATGCTTTTTATTATCATTATTTTTTCCTAAGAATTTAATCTTTTAATAACGCACACCCTTGATGTATACAATATACTAACATTGTAATATGTACACTGTGAAGCTTACCGTTATCGCATAACGCTATGCATTTTCTGAAACTTCATCGTAAATTAATTATAAGGAAACTCAATAATATTATTGTGTATTTTTAAACTTATACGCTAGAATCACACACTTACTTGTCGGAGTGCTGAGATTATTTCAAAAAGAAATACTCAAAGCTGAGATCGCGAAAGCGGGATCCGTAGAACCTGATCAGATTAATATCTGCGTATGGGAACAAGGTAAAATGAAGCAGTTAAGGGATCTGTCCTTTACTATTTTATTTTTTCCTCAATCTACACTTCGTCTTTTTTTGCTGCATTTATAAAAATGCATATTATTAAAAGGCAACACCATGACCAAACCAGCAAATAAATTAACTCGCAGAGAACGTCGCGAGCAAGCAGAAGCTTTTCTAAAAAACGTATCAGATCAATCTTTCCCAAATTCTAAAAAAGTTTACGTGCAAGGTAAGATTCACGATATAAAAGTTGGTATGCGAGAAATTACCTTATCTGACACTTTACTCGCGGGCGCAGGCAGCAAAGAAAATCCTGTTTATGAAAAAAATGAGCCACTTTGTGTTTATGATACTTCAGGTTTTTATACCGACGAAAATGTAGCAGTAGACGTACATAAAGGTATCCCACGTTTACGTGAAAGTTGGATTGATAACCGCGGCGATGTTGAATTTTTAACATCGAACAGCTCTGTTTATGCACAAAAGCGTTTAGCAGACGATGGTGTTGATCATATTCGTTTCGAACATTTACCTAAAATGCGTATTGCTAAAAAAGGCAAAAATGTTACGCAAATGCATTACGCTCGCCAAGGGATTATCACCCCAGAAATGGAGTACATTGCTATTCGTGAAAACTTAAAGCGCGAAGAAGTGAAAGATGCCACTTTACTGCTACAGCATAAAGGCCAGTCTTTTGGTGCCAGCATTCCTGAACAAATCACGCCTGAATTTGTCCGTGATGAAGTTGCCCGTGGTCGTGCAATTATCCCCGTAAATATCAATCATCCTGAATGTGAACCTATGATTATTGGTCGTAACTTTTTAATTAAAGTTAACGCTAATATCGGTAATTCAGCAGTAACATCATCCATTGAAGAAGAAGTCGAGAAACTTGTTTGGTCTACTAAATGGGGCGCAGACACGGTAATGGATTTATCAACGGGACGTAACATTCATGAAACCCGTGAGTGGATCATGCGTAACTCACCTGTGCCAATTGGTACAGTACCCATCTATCAAGCATTAGAAAAAGTGAGTGGTGTCGCTGAAGATTTAACGTGGGAAATTTTCCGCGATACGCTTATTGAGCAAGCCGAGCAGGGAGTTGATTATTTTACCATTCATGTCGGCGTATTATTACGTTATGTCCCCATGACCGCTAAACGTGTCACGGGCATTGTTTCGCGTGGTGGTTCTATTATGGCGAAATGGTGTTTAGCTCATCATAAAGAAAACTTCTTATACACCCACTTTGAAGATATTTGTGAAATTTTAAAGCAATACGATGTATCGTTTTCATTAGGTGATGGCTTACGTCCAGGTTCTGTTGCAGATGCTAACGATGAAGCACAATTTGCTGAATTACACACCTTAGGCGAATTAACAAAATTAGCATGGAAACATGACGTGCAAACGATTATTGAAGGCCCAGGTCATGTACCGCTTCATATGATCAAAGAGAATATGGAAGAACAACTTAAGCATTGTGGTGAAGCACCTTTTTATACTTTAGGCCCATTAACAACTGATATCGCACCGGGTTACGATCACATTACTTCAGGTATCGGTGCCGCTAATATTGGTTGGTACGGTTGCGCCATGCTTTGTTATGTAACGCCCAAAGAGCATTTAGGCTTGCCCAATAAAGAAGATGTAAAAGAAGGTTTGATGACCTATAAAATTGCCGCGCATGCTGGCGATTTAGCGAAAGGACATCCCGGCGCACAAATTCGCGATAATGCGATGAGTAAAGCGCGTTTTGAATTTCGTTGGTACGATCAATTCAATATCGGTTTAGACCCTGAAAGAGCGATGGCTTATCATGATGAAACCTTACCGCAAGAATCAGGTAAAGTTGCGCATTTTTGTTCTATGTGTGGTCCAAAATTTTGTTCAATGAAAATTTCTCAAGAAGTAAGAGAGTATGCGGCAACTCTTGAGGTTGATACTCCTTCTAAAAATAGAATTGAAATACAGTTACTTGACGAAGTTATCGTATTAGATGCTACACAAACAGATATAGAAAAAGGCATGGCTGAAAAATCTGCGGAGTTTAAAGCAACCGGTAGTGAAATTTACCATCAAGCGAAGTAATTGACGCGTGACTGTTTTTGAAAAACAAATCTTACCGACTAAAGCCTGCGCCAATATTGTTGTTATTGGCGCGGGTTTAGTCGGTCGCTTAATCGCATTGTCTTTGGTTAATCAGGGGCATCAAGTGACCTTGATTGATAAAGATAATAAAGAAGGTTATCAAAGTGCCGCTTATGCGGCGGCAGGTTTATTAACGCCACTCGGTGAAGCGATGCATGCACAGCCAAATATCGTTGAAATGGGTTTTGAGTCTTTAAAGTTGTGGCCTAAACTTTTGGCTCAGCTTGAGGGTTACACTTATTTCCAACAAGCGGGCGCGTTAATGGTGAGTCATGAGCAAGACCAAGGTGACTATCAGCGTTTCGTCCGATATATAAAGAATCATTATCCGCAACATCAGCTTCAACAACTTGATCGTCAGCAAATACTCGAGCTTGAACCCGAGTTAGGCCGTAGCTTTAATCAAGGGGTGTTTTTGCCAGAAGAAGGACAAATTGGTAACCGTAAATTGCTTATTGCGCTGCAACAGCAGTTAGAGAAAAGTAACTTAACGTGGTTGGATAATTCGCCTGTGGTAGAGATTGACCAGCACGTTTATCATTGCTTAGTGACATATGAAAAGAACAATGAGAAACATGTGTTGGAATGCGATTTGGCGATAGATTGCCGGGGTGCAGGTGCGCGCAATAATGAAAGTAAACCTGAGGCCGCGCCCTTAAAAGATTTGCGTGGTGTACGTGGTGAGTTATTTCAATTGTTCGCACCAGAAGTACATATCACACGGCCTATTAGATTAATGCACCCGCGTTATCAATTGTATATTGCCCCTAAAACTAAAGGCTTTTATGTTGTGGGGGCTACTGAAATTGAAAGCGAAGATTGTGGGCCGATGACTGTTCGTTCTTCAATGGAATTACTCAGTGCGGCTTATAGTGTGCATTCTGGTTTTGCAGAAGCAAATATTCGCCAGCATGTTGTGCAACTAAGACCTGCTTTTAGCGATAACCAACCAAAAATATCCGTGCATCAACGTCTTATTCAAGTGAATGGTTTATTCCGTCATGGCTTCCTTATTGCGCCTGTGGTGTTAAAGCAGTTAACGTTTTCGGTTGATCAATTTCTCACGAATAGTTCGATGGAAAACTCTCCGTATGGTGACTTGTTAGCCATAAATAAAGGTTAAAGAAGTGATAATTAAATTATTTATAAATGGGCAAGAAATTACAGTAGAAGCCAAAAAAACAACGGTTATTTTAGCATTACAGTACTATTTAACGCCTGAGCAACAAAAGCAAAGTTTTGCGGTTGCGCTTAATGGCGGCTTTGTTGGCAAAGCAGACTATCCACAAACTTCAGTTAATCAAGGAGACAGCATTGATGTGCTGTTTCCTATTCAAGGAGGTTAGTTGTGACTATGTCTCAGCCCATAAACACAAAGCTTAATATTTACGGCCAGCTTGTCGATAGTCGACTGTTAATTGGCAGTGCGCTTTACCCGTCACCAGAAATCATGAAACAAGCGATTTTAGCCAGTGGTTCTAAAATTGTGACGCTATCGTTAAAGCGACAAAATCCTGCTGAACAGGCGGGGGCAAAAATTTGGCAATATATTCAAGAAATAGTTACAGAAAACAGAGGTTTTTTATTACCGAATACCGCTGGCTGTAAAACAGCTAAAGAAGCGGTAACACTAGCGAAAATGAGCAGGGAAATATTTCAAACTGATTGGATTAAATTAGAAGTTATCGGTGATGATTATAACCTACAGCCTGACCCTATCGAGTTGTTATATGCTACAGAACAGCTATTAAACGACGGTTTTAAAGTGCTGCCTTATTGCACTGATGATTTAGTGATTTGCCAACGTTTATATGATTTAGGTTGTCAGGTGATCATGCCATGGGCATCGCCGATAGGCACAGGTAAAGGCTTGATGAATCCTTATAATTTAGAAACGATTCGATTAAGACTACCCGAAGCTACGCTAATTTTAGATGCTGGTATTGGTAAACCTTCAGACGCTTGTTTAGCCATGGAGATGGGTTTCGACGGAGTGTTATTAAATTCAGCCATTGCTTTGGCTGATAATCCGGTAATGATGGCAAAATCTTTCGCACAAGTTATTGTTGCTGGTGAACAAGGATATATCGCTGGCGTAATGCAGCAACGACAAACGGCTCACCCTAGTACGCCAACATTAGATACACCTTTTTGGCATCAACAAGGATAATTTTATGTCTGTAAAGATTAAGAGAAAACCAATCATGTGGACAATATCAGGAAGTGATTGTTCAGGTGGTGCAGGCATTGCCGCCGATATAAAAACAGGTCATGCTTTAGGTGTTGAGGTTTGCCATTTAATTACGGCTAATACCGTACAAAACGCTGAAAAATTGCTGTCGGTTAATCCTATAGACATAGATATATTGCAGCAACAAATCAGTGTGTTAATTGATGATAAACCACCAAGTGTAATTAAAATTGGCTTGTTAGCAAATATTGCTCAAGTAAATTGGCTTACCTCAACATTAGCTGATGTTAAAAGTAAATATCCAGCCTTGATGGTTATTTTTGATCCCGTTGGCCAAGCCAGTGTTGGCGGTGCCTTTTCACAATTGCAGTGCGAAAATTTAACGGAATTACTTGCTCTTGTTGACGTGATCACGCCAAATTTAAGTGAAGCTCAACAATTATCGACCCTAAAATCTGCTAAGCCTGCAGAACTCGCTGAGCGGATCAATAAGCTTGGTGTTAATAGCGTAATAGTGAAAGGCGGCCATAGTTACGCTTTAGATAGCAATGGTCAGAAAATTAGTCGAGATTATTGCTTACATCACAATAAAGAAGTCCTCATTAGTTACCAGTTAACATCACCAAGAATAAATACCCATTGCAGCCACGGCGGTGGTTGTTCTTTTGCTAGTGCCTTAGCCGGATTTTTAGCCCATGGCTATTTAGTACGTGACGCTTTTACATTAACAAAAGCATTTATCAATCAAGGCCTAGCAAAGTCAGAAAAAAATAAATCAACCAACTCAGAATATTATGGCGCCTTCGAGCAAACAAGCTGGCCAAATAACGCGGAATACTTTCCTAGAATAAGTACCGAATTAACTCAGAAGTACTCAGCATTAGGGGCTTTCCCTTCACTTGACCTTATCAATGTGCAGGAAAATAAACTTGGGCTTTACCCCGTAGTTGACTCACTATACTGGCTAAAACGTTTATTTCCTTTAGGCTTAGAAGTCATTCAACTTAGATTAAAAAATAAAACCGCTCAAGAAATAGAGCCGCTTATCATTGAAGCTATAACGCTGAGTAAACACTATAAAACACGTTTGTTTATTAATGATTATTGGCAGTTAGCCATAAAGCATAGTGCTTACGGAGTACATATCGGGCAAGAAGATTTACAAAATGCAGATTTAGCGGCGATACAACAAACGGGCTTACGTTTGGGCATGAGTACCCATGGCTGCTATGAGTTTCTATTAGCACAACAATTGAAACCGTCCTATTTAGCGATTGGCGCAATATTTCCAACAAAAACAAAAAATATGACTGGGCAAATTCAAGGAGTAGAAAACTTAAAGCAGATATTAGAATTAGCAACTGATATTCCTGTGGTCGCTATTGGCGGTATTAATCATCTACGGGCAGAACAAGTTTGGCAAACAGGCGTTGACAGTATTGCTGTTGTTACCGCGATCACTGAAAGTGAAAATGCTGAAATTGCGGTCAAACAATTTCAGCAAATTTTAAGGTGAAATTAACCTATTCGGCCAATATAGCGCTAGCAGATATCTCCCTATTATTGTGACAGATTAATTTTAGGCTGCCATGTGTGCCAATCTTCATTCGCATCTTCCGCTAATTTGAATGATTGACCCTGTTCTGCTGACTGAAAGATTTTGTTAGCTTCAACTTCAGGCGTTGCGAAAGCAATACCACCAGAAAGCAGCGTTTCTATAGATTCTGAATCTATACTAACACCTGAAAAAACACCTGCATCTATCCGCATACCGCTAGTATTCCAAAATTGACTCTGTTGGCTTACTAAAGGTGCATAACGGTCAAATATATTGATATAAATATTAACCGTATCTGCGGTAGGTGATAAATCAACGCCAATAACACTCCCTACTTTGACTTGACGGTAGAGGACAGGGTTTCCTGTTCTTACTGAGCCTAAACTTTTTGCACTTAACGAAAGGTTTAAACCTGAAGATAGAGAGCTCATTACCGGTGCAATACTTTTTGCTTCAAAGCTTACACTTGGCTCACCTTTTCCTGGCATAATTCCAATGAAACCTCCATCAAGAATAGCGGTTACATTTGTTGAACCAACAAGACCAATTTCAGGTTTAGCCAGCCAAAACTGAGATCCTTTAAGTGAAAATTTACGTCCATTATCATCTAAAAAAGCGTATACAGTTGCACCGAAGCCTTCTTCATCAAAATCAACACGAGAAACCACGCCGACTTGTTGGTCTTTATATTTTATTTTCAAATTATTGGTAAGGCCCGCAACCTCACTGAAATGAATTTTAATTGCAATTCCTGCTAACTCTGCATGGGAAATATTATCAAATAAAGTGAATTTCTCCCCCTCATCAACACTATTCTCACCCGTATTTATTTCTGGATTGAAAAAACTTATTCCTCCTTTTAATACCGCATCAGCAGACTCTGTTTTAAGAATGAAGTTCCCTAAACCGCCACTGACTGTTACGCCACTGGCATTATAAAAACGAGTGAAGTTCGAAATCAAATGTCGATATTCTTCATCTACTGTAATATTGATTGATACGTTATTTCCTGTGTTATCAAGAGAAACATTATCAACTTGTCCAACAGCAATACCTCTATAACTAATCACACTACCCGGAGTTACGACATTGCCTTGTTCTGCTGTTAGCGAAAGCTGGAGTCCTTTTGACGATAAATGTTTTGCTGGGGGTTGAGCTGTTACAATGAAGTCGATCGCTTTTTTACCTTCCCCTACATTAACGCTAATATAGGCTCCACCAAATAAAGCATCAGTGTCCGTAATGCCTGACAAAGATAAATCAGCATTTACCATCCAAAATTGACTGTTTTCTCGAAGGATATATTCATAACTCGGTAATATTCCAACCTGTAAAGTCACCTTGTCTTGTTGGCGAATAATTTGATGAATAGAACCTATTTGTTCGCCTCGAAGCATAATACGTGTTTTAGTGCTGAGTCCTTGTGCGTTATTAAGATGAAGATTAAATATTGAACGTTGCTTAGCAACACTTTTATTCGTATAGAGTTGGAAAGTATCGCCATTTTTAGGGGGGGATTTATCATTTTCAGGCCCTATATCAAAAGCAATACCTCCTGCTAGCATTGACTGAATTGATTGGGCTTTAATATCAAAATTTTGCAGACCTCCTGAAATATGTAAGCCACTTGCATTCCAAAAATGACTATCGGTAGACACAAAACTCTCATATTTAGGCTCAATGAAAGCATGCACTAAAAACTCACTTGGGCCAATATTCTCAATCGCCTGAATATCACCCACTTTTTGTTGTTTATAGTAAATACTTGAGCTTGTGGTTAATGACCCAACATCTTTAGCTTTTAAAACTAAATGTAAGCCCGGTTCATTATATTGATAAGCCGGCTTTTGATTATAGACAGTAAACTTATTTAAAGGCTCACCATCAACAGAAGGACTAATACCTATGTGTGCGCCGAGCATTAAGGTATTTAAATTAGTAACGCCACCTAAATCGAGTTGAGGTGCTACAACAAAAAATTGAGATTTACTTGTAAGGTAAGGGATAATGCGTGGATTGATTTTTGCACTAGCAACGATTACCCGCGCTTGCGGATCAATACGGATGAAGTCAGTTATTTTACCTAAGGTCAGGCCTTGGTACCTTATCGCTGCACCTCGATCTATTCCTGAGTCCCAATTTAGCGTCAATACAATTTCGTGGCCCATCTGCGCTGTTTCGAAATCAGAGTACAAAGCAAAGCTTTGACCATTTTTAGCTGGGTCCATGATAGCTTCATATTCTGAATTTCCAAAAGCAATACCTCCTGCGATCACAGAAGCTAAAGAGCCGGTTTGAACTTGTACCCCACTTGTCAATGACCCAGAAATATTAACACCACTTGCATTCCAAAACCTCGAATTTTCCTTAACTAAGTCAACATATTCAGGTTCAATAAAAAGATTAATATTGATTGAGTCAGAATTTTTTTCATAGTTAAAACCTGATACATGACCTACTGTAATTTGTTTAAATAATACGGGAGATTTTTTGCCTAATGAACCGAGTGTTTTCGTTTTTAGGCTAATATGTAAACCGGGAGTTGCCTGATCTAAAACAGGTTCTTCAGATAAACCAATAAAATGACTTTGAGCTTCACCTTCTTCTTCAAAATCAGGCATTACATTAATGTAACTGCCTGAGAGTAAAGTATCTAATCCGGTAACCCCTTGAAAAGAAACATCAGCAGTTACATACCAAAAACGCGTTTTATCCGTCAACATTTTCTTTGAACTAGAAATCATTTCAATTTCAACAATAACACTCTGTAGATCTTCGGACACTTCAACAGCACTAACAACACCTGCGGTTAAGCCTTTATAGCGGACTTCTGTTTTACCGATAACAATGCCACTAGCACTTTCAAACTGAACAGTAATAAAGGTACCTCTCTCGGAGACAGCTTTTCCAATTAACCAAGCACCGAAAAGTAGCGCAATAATGGGAACTAACCAAACAGCAGAAATACCTTTTCGATCTTTAATTATCGCTTTTGACTCAGCAAGAATAGTCTTATTTGCCATGTGGTAGCTCATCCTTATTGTTATATTTTGGGTTGGTTTCTGTGATTCTATGGTTATGTTTTTGGTGATTGTCCCACAGTAACCTTGGGTCAAAGCTTTCAGCAGCAAAAATAGTAAAAACCACCATCAAAGTAAAATAAGTAATACCGGATGCCACTTCAACACTCGTTAAAAAACCTAAGTTCACTACAGCTGCCATTACGGTTACAACAAATACGTCCAGCATCGACCAAGGCCCTAAAAATTCAACGACATGATATAACTTACCCTGTTGCTTTAGCGTGAGTTTTGTTTTTCTTTTTGCGTTATACATCAATGTAAATAAGCCCATAATCTTACTTAAAGGCACAACAAAACTCGCAATAAAGATAATAATGGCGACAGGAAGCATACCCATTTGAATAAAAATGGCGATCCCATCTAGAATGGTTGATGCATCAGGTTTACCTAAAGTATAAAACACCATCATTGGGTAAAGATTTGCAGGGATAAACATCACTAACGCTGCAATTGTCCATGCTAATGTGTATTCAAGGCTTTTAGGTTTACGTGTAGAAAAAACCGTTAAACATCTTGAACAGGCTTGTTTTTCGGCATGCATAACATTCAATTTGTGACACTGAGGACAATTGCCTAGGCCCGCTGCAAGGGCTTTATTGCTCAAGTGATTTCTCCAATTCGTCCCAAATTCTGTGCTCGTCCATGGTGACTGACACTAAAGTTGAACAGACAAGTAATAGAACCAAACTAAGTAACCCACCATCTATGGTCATATCAGCCAACGAAGACAGTTTATACATAGACACAATCACCCCCATAAAAAATACATGCACCATCGTCCAAGTGTCTAATAAATGATAAGAACGAAAAAACACGAGTAGCGAAGGCTTTACACGATTAAACTTTATACACGATGAAATATATAACGCGGTGATTAACCGAACCGAAGGAATTGCAATGGTAAACATGAAAACAGCAAAAGCGATAATATAATTTTTGCTATTGATTAAAATAGTAATGCAGTCTAACAAAGAGGCATCATTATAAAGACCCGCTGCACTTATGCCAATAATTGGTAATAAAGTCGCAGGAAAAAAAAGGACTAAACCTGCTATGGCGACAGCAATAGTACGATTAATCGCATCTTTCTTTTTTGAAAACAACATTGCGCCACAGCAACCACATAACGCATTTTGCCCTTCAGACAATATGGGCTTCGGTAATAATGAATCACATTGATTACAAGCAATCATATGATTAACAACTGAGTTATTTCTCACGAAAAAGATGTCCCATTCGATTAAGTGTCCTTACTTTTTAAATCAATAGATTACCGTTTGGTAATGAATATTTAAGTCTACGACAACAAACTGTATTAGCCAATAAATACTCAACATACGCCATTTTGAAAATATCGAGTAGGGTGAGGCTCATGCCTCATCCCTCTCACAGAACCGTACGTACGGACCTCGTATACGGCTCATGCATTCCTCACATACCATCAACTTATTTTCTAAAAGCTGATAGAGCAAGCC
>Ga0233426_10001476_pt1 | contig 21479 bp, 17 predicted proteins | sample SI_118_April2016_6_FD_179875 | JGI IMG/M metagenome (GOLD analysis project Ga0233426, IMG submission 179875) | Seawater microbial communities from Saanich Inlet, British Columbia, Canada - SI_118_April2016_10_MG | ecosystem: Environmental > Aquatic > Marine > Inlet | place: Canada: British...
TTCAAGATCAATTAGACGCTGTTGAGGCTTCTAGTAAAAGTAAAGGATTTGATTATGTAGATTTATCTTTGCTAACAGATGGGTTAAAATCTGAAAGAGAACAAGGAATTACAATTGATGTTGCTTACCGATATTTTGCAACCCCAAAACGTAAATTTATTATAGCAGACACTCCTGGTCATATTCAGTACACTAGAAATATGGTTACTGGTGCATCAACGGCAAATCTTGCTATTATTCTAATTGATGCTCGAAAGGGAATGTTAGAACAAACCCATAGACATGCTTTTATTGCTTCTTTACTAAGAATACCTCATGCCATTGTTTGTGTAAATAAGATGGATTTAGTTGATTATAATCAAGAGGTCTATGATAATATTGTAAAAGATTTTACAGCCTTTTCCTCAAAACTAGGGATTAAAGACGTGCAATTTATTCCAATTTCAGCTTTGGTTGGAGACAATGTTGTGAATAGATCATTGAATATGGATTGGTACCAAGGAAGTACTCTAATGTATCATTTAGAAACAGTTCATATTTCCAGTGACTATAATCATGTAGATTGTCGTTTCCCAATACAAACAGTCATAAGACCCCATACTTTAGAGCATCAAGATTTTAGAGGTTTTGCTGGGCGAATTGCTGGAGGGGTTTTTAAACCAGGTGATAAGGTAAAGATTTTACCATCAGGATTTAATTCTACGATTAAGACAGTCGAGTTAAATGGAGATAAAATTTCAGAAGCATTCGCTCCGATGTCAGTTACAATGACACTAGAAGATGAAATTGATGTGAGTAGAGGTGATATGATTGTTAGAGAAAACAATGTACCTACTATAGGCCAAGATTTAGATGTTTTAGTCACTTGGATGAGCTCAAAGCCATTACAACTAAGAAATAAAGTGGTTATTAAACATACAACGAATGAATGTCTAGGATTGATAAAAGAGTTAAAGTATAAAGTTGATATTAATACCTTACATCGTATTGAAGATATTGATGCTGTTACAATGAATGAAATTGCAAGGATTTCAATTCGTGCATCAAAACCTTTGTTTTATGATGCTTATCAACAAAATAGACAGACAGGGAGCATTATCATTATCGATGAACAAACCAATGAAACCATTGGTGCAGGGATGATTATTTAAAGGATTGGTTTAGATATGAGTAATTTAAAAACAGCAATAGAAGCTTCACTACAGGCAGGTAAAGCAATTTTAGAAATATATCACTCTGGAGATTTCGATATTGAAACTAAAGGTGATAATTCACCCCTAACTAAAGCCGATACAGCTTCTCACAACGTAATTATGTCTTATTTAGAGTCTACAGGCATTTCTATACTTTCTGAGGAGGGTAAAGCCATTGCTTATGAAGAGCGTAAAAAATGGAATCAACTATGGATTGTAGATCCCATAGATGGTACTAAAGAGTTTATAAAACGTAACGGAGAATTTACAGTTAACATAGCTTTGATTGAAGATCAACAACCAATCTTGGGAGTAATTTTTGTTCCTGCTATAGGTGAACTTTATTTTTCTACGAAAGAAATGGGGGCTTTTAAGACAACTGTCGATGTAGAGAATTATGATATTGATATGATAATATCTGATGGGAATAAATTACCATTGGAACGAGAAGACAAAACGTTTACCATTGTAGCAAGTAGATCTCATATGTCGCCAGAGACAGAGGCCTATGTGCACGAGATGCGAGATATTCATGGTGAAGTTCATTTAATATCAAAAGGAAGTTCTTTAAAATTGTGTATGGTTGCTGAAGGCGCTGCCAATTGCTACCCTCGTTTTGCACCCACTATGGAATGGGATACGGCTGCCGGACAAGCTATATGTGAACACGCAGGTTTTCGAGTTATAGACTGGAGTACAAAAACAACAATGTTATATAATCGAGAAGAATTGTTGAATAATTGGTTTTTGGTTAAAAAGTTTAAAATTTGAGTTTTTATGCAAAAAAACATTAAACAAAAAATAATTTTTATTTCAGGAACTCCAAGATCCGGCTCAACTCTTTTGGATTTCATAATTGGAACTAAAAAAGAAACTGTTAGTCTTGGAGAGATTTATTATTCTTACAATAAATACATAGAATATATAGACGATGAGGAATTTATAAGGAAAAATGTATGCTCATGTGGTGAAAATGGATACAAATGTTCAGTATGGAATGAGATTTTAAACAATTGGTTTACTAAAAAGCCAAAATCATATAAAGATGCATATTTGATTGTTTTGGAAGTTGTCCAAAACCTTTTTGGTAATCAAATTACAATTGTAGATTCGTCAAAATACGTAAGAGCAATGGTTCACTTTAGTGAAATTAGTAATGTGGTTGATGTGATTTTTCTCCATACAATAAAAGATGTTAGAGCCACCACAAATTCTTGGATTCAAAGACGAAAACAAAAAAACCAAACAAATAATTTGTATGTGTATTTTAAACTTTTTAGATCATGGTCTTCACAAAATAAAAAAATTCAAAATTATATTTCTCAAAATAATTTTAAATGTCTTGTTGTTAGCTATGATGCCCTTTGTCTTTTTACAAATAAATCGTTAGAATTGATTGATAATTTTATAGATTCTAAGCAGGAAGGTTTTTTTCATAAAAATTTTAATAACTCTCACATTTATTTTGGTAATCCATTTAGACAAAACATTGATGATTTAGAAATTAAGTACGACAATCGTTGGTTTTATAAAAATGAATGGCAATTACCTTATTTGTTAATGTCAAGAGTTCGAAAACTTAATGAAATGTATTTTCGTGAATTTAAATAAGAAAAAAATAAAACTTCGTCACTGTTTAATAACTCATAAAAGCAAAATTAAAGAATCCCATCTAATTGAAATTTCACCTCCGAGGGGTTTGTTAAGTAATATTATCAAATGATAGTTTTTGTAAAAAAAATAATAAAAAAATATTTAGGTTCATTTGTATTCTTTTACCGGGAATTAGGATACAAAATCCTTTTAATAATTGTTTTGAGTATCTCTATTGGATTTTTAGACGGTTTAGGTTTGGCTATTTTTATGCCCTTACTTGAACTTGTTGGAAATCCAGACAAGGTAACAGATGCGTCACAAACCCCTATTAACGAATTGATAAACAACCTAGGTATTAGCATAACGTTTACCAATGTCTTGTACCTAATGCTTGTTGTCTTCTCCTTTAAAGGTTTCATGAAATTTGCTTCTACCTCGTATCAAGTCATCGTTTTTCAAAGTTTTATAAAGAGCTTACGTTTAAAAATATTTTTAAATTTTGATCAAATTAAGTTTAAGTATTTTTCTTCTGCAAATGTTGGTCGGATACAAAACACGTTTACTCTAGAGATTGATAGAGTATCATCTGCCTCAAGATTTTATCTAAGAGGTATTGAATTATCAATACTTGTTCTTACCTATTTAGTTCTTTCCTTTTTATCAAATGCTGAATTTACAGTATTGGTTATTGTAGGTGGCGCAATGACAAACTTTATTTATAAATTTATAAATAAGAAAACGAAACTAGAGTCCTCCGTGTTGGTAAAACGAAATAGCTTTTATCAAGGAATGGTGATTCAATATGTAAACCTATTTAAATATTTAAAAGTCTCAGGAAAAATAGATTTATTTGCTAAAAAAATTAAAAAACAGGTTTTTAGCGTAGAAAACACCAACAAAAAAATCGGAATCTTAAATGCCTTGTCATTGTCTCTGAGAGAGCCATTAATGATTTTTATTCTAGCAGCTGTTATGTTTGTTCAGGTAAAAATTCTCAATGGATCTTTAGAATTAATTTTACTGTCTATTTTGTTTTTTTATAGAGCACTACAATCGGTCCTGGCTTTTCAAACAGTATATAACAATTTTTTAGCTGTACAGGGCTCATTGGTAAACGTTCAAGATTTTCAAAAAGAATTGTTAAAGCATAAAGAAACGAATGGAGGGCATGTATTCACACAATTTAATGATGCCATTGTTCTTAGAAATGTTTGTTTTAACTATGGTATTACCCCAATATTATCAAATATTAATTTAACTATCAAAAAACATGAGACCATCGCCTTGGTTGGAGAGAGTGGTAGTGGAAAAACCACACTCATCAATATTTTGGCTGGTTTGTTACCCATTGATTCAGGTGAATTCACCATAGATCAAAATAATGTAAGTGAATTGAATAAAAAATCCTATCAAAAAAATATTGGGTACATTACCCAAGAGCCGATCATTTTTACAGACACCTTGTTTAATAATGTCACCTTCTTTGAAGAGAAAAATGACGAAACTTTGGATAAATTTTACGACGCCATAACAAAAGCCTCCCTCTTAGATTTCTTGAATCAATCCAATCTTAAAGAAGATATTAACCTAAGAAATAATGGAATTAATTTAAGTGGTGGACAAAAACAACGTATTTCTATAGCTAGAGAGCTTTATAAAAATGCTGAATTCTTATTTATGGATGAAGCAACGTCTGCACTCGATTCAGAAACTGAAAATTTTATTCAAAAGAATATTGAAAAAATAAAGGGCAAAAAAACACTGGTTGTTGCAGCTCACCGATTTTCCACCATTAAAGAAGCTGATCGCATTGTGATCATGGACAAAGGGAAAATACTTTCTGTAGGGACTTTCGAAGACTTGATTGAAAATGACAAGAATTTTAAAAGAATGATTGAATTACAAGAAGTTTAATTTCAATTTTTAATTTACAGTTATTGTATAAGTTTTAATTAAAAAAATCCTCAATAATAATAATAAAATTACAACCTATGTTTATTTCTAGAAGATTCAAATTTTTTTTTAAAATTTATGCTTTAATTTTAAAGATCTTTTTAAAAAAGTCCGGTTCAAATAATTTAGTTTCACCACTTGCTCAAATTGTAGGTAAAAAGAACATAGAAATTGGCAAAAATATTCGGATTGGTTCATATTCAAGATTAGAGTTTCCTGAGGGGAGTCTTTGTATTGGAAATAATAACCAAATCTATAGGTTTTCTCAAATTATCTCCTACAAAGGAAAAATTAAAATTGGTTCATTTAATTCAATTCATCCATATGTTTCAATTACAGGACCAGGCAATGTTTCTATCGGTTCAAATGTTAGAATTGCAGTAGGAGTTTCAATAATTGCAGGTAGTCATGTATTCGAGGACGCTTCAAAACCCATTCATCATCAAGGTATGAAGTCGAAGGGAATTATTATTGAAGATGATGTTTGGATTGGTGCAAAGGCAACTATTTTGGACGGAGTTACTATTGCAAAGGGTACTGTTGTTGGTACTAATGCTGTTGTTACCAAAAGTACCAAACCTTATGAGATTTATGTTGGTGTTCCTGCAAAATCAATAGGTAAAAGAAGTTAGTTTACATGAATTATTATTATCCAAATTTGTTTTTAATAGGTGGAATGCGATGTGGTTCAACCGCTTTACACTTATTATTAGAACAACATGATGAGATTAATATGTCATCAAGGAAAGAGCCTTATTATTTTAATGCTGAATTGAAAAGACAAAAATTATACAATAAATATTGTAAAGAGTTAGAAGAAGATTTAAATAGTTATGTAAAAAAGGGTAAATACAGAACCACAGATAAATATATTTCATTATTTGATAATTCGAGAAATTATAAATATCGAGGTGAATCTTCGCACTATATATATTCTCCTGATACGGCAACTATCATTAAAAAAAAATCACCACAATCTAAAATAATTATATCTGTGAGAAATCCAATTGATAGAATGTATTCAGAATACCTTTATCATTCTAGAATTGAAGGACAGAGTAAATTAGATTTTGGTTCATATGTAAATGACAATCTTAAGTTGTTTAAATTAGGAATGCCAACGAGACTAACTAAAGGCTTATACAATGATTCTATATTTCACTGGATTAAAATCTTTGGAGAAGATAATGTAAAGATTATTATATATGAAGAATTTGAAAAAGATCAGCAGAAAGTGTTAAGCGAAATTTATAACTGGTTAAACTTACTTCCTTCAAAAATTAATAATTTGACTCCTCAAAAAACAGGAAAAATTAGATTTGTTAAACTATTCTATTTCATAAACTCTTCAACCTTCATAAAAAGTTCTCTAAAAATTGTTTTGTCAAAAAAAAATAGAATTAAATTTAGAAGTTTTTTTTATAGTATACTTATTCGAAAAAAGAAAAAATCAGATATTTCAATTTCAGTTAAGAAACAGCTTTTAGATCTTTACAGAGACGATATTTTTGCTTTAGGAAAACTATTAAAAAAAGACATGTCTTTTTGGTTAGAAATTTAAGTCAATCTATGAATTATAAACTTTTTTAAGCAAATTATATTAAATCAATTTTGAAAAATAACATCAACATAGCCTTTGGTTCTGTTCCCAAAGATGGCGGAACTTTTACCTTTTATCGTAATATACGGCCAGCGCTTGAAAAATACGGTATTATAATGTATTGTGTTGCCGTGGGTAAAGAACAAGCAGAGCTATGGGAGGAAAGCTATACTGATAAAAACACTGTTTTATTAGCTGCAAATACTTACAATGTAAAAAAGCAGGCACAAGCATTTGTTAAATGGTGTGAGGCTGTGAATATAGACATGGTGATGGGCATCAACTCTGAGGCAATTTTAAGTGCGATTCCTCATTTACCGAGGCATATCAGAGTGGTATCAAGATGCGCCAATGCTTTTGATCACGGCTATCGGATCACCTTGTCTGGTAAAGAGCGTTTGCAAGCCATATTCGCTATTACACCCCGTCTTCAAGACGACTTGATAGAAAAATATGATGCCAATCCTGCTATCATGTATCTTATCCCTAATGGGATTGACCCTAAACCTTTTGAAAAGGCTTCTCATAACGAACGAGGACAAAATGATATTCTACAATTAGGTTTTTTAGGAAGATTAGAACATAATCAAAAAGGGGTGATGCACCTGCCAAACTTGGTTGAAAAGTTAAATGCCCTTGAGATTCCCTTTCATATAAGTATTGCAGGAAAAGGCGCAGATAGAGAGAAATTAGAAAAAGCCTTAGAACCTTGGATTAATACTAATCAAATCTCATTTCTTGGGGCACTAACGCGAGATCAAGTACCTGACTTTCTGGCGAAAACAGATATTTACATATTCCCATCTCATTTTGAAGGCTGCCCTAATGCACTTTTAGAAGCTATGATGGCTGGTTGTGTATCTATGGCTTGGACCATAAAAGGAATTACAGACTATGTATTGAAGGAAGGAGCAACAGGATTCTTACACGATGTAGGTGATTGTGAGCATATGGCAAAAAATATAAAAATATTAAATGAGAATCGTAAATTACTTCGAAAAATTAGTAAGTTAGCTACTAAAGACGCGCGCTTACGATTTACACCAGAATTAACCGCAGCAGCTTACGCTAAAGTGTTTAATGAAGTGATGAATCAACCCATATTGGAAATAAAACTGCTAACTTGGAATCAATTCAAACCTGATGTTAATTTCAAACAAAAAGGCGATCCTTGGCTGCCAAGAGCCATAAAGAAAAGAATTAAGAAGTTACTTTCCATATTCAAAAACTAAAAATATGACCATTCATCATATTATTAACGATTACAATCTAGCTTTAGGAGGTGCTCAACGACTTGCTATTGATTTACACAAGGGAGCATTAGATGCTGGCTTGTCATCAAAACTCTTCGGATTGTCAAAGGATCCGAATTATACTATTGAAGGTTCTTTTTCATTGAAATACAAAAGTGCTTATCAATTTATTGTGCTTATCAAATTATGGCGTTATTTTAAGAAAGATGTAAATCAAGGTGATGTCATTCATGTACACTTATTTCCTGCTATTTTTTATGTTTCGGTTTTACAGATTCTTAAGTTGATTCCAAAGTGCAAATTAATTTTAACAGAGCACAATACAACAAATAACAGACGAAATAAGTTATGGGGTAGAATAATTGATTATTTTACCTATATATCCTATGATAAAATAATTGCAATCAGTAAAGGAACTGCGGAAGCTTTTTTGAAATGGCAACCTTCTATAGAACATAAGGTACAAATTATAAATAATGGGGCGCATCTCATATTTGACAGTTGTATAGTTCGCAAACAAAAGTCAACACCTATCATAATTTCGGTCGGTAGACTTCATATTCAAAAAAATTATAAAACAGCACTAAATGCTATCTCAAAAATAAAAGAATTAAATTTTGAATACTGGATTGCTGGTTTAGGTGATTTAGAAACTAAATTGAAAGAACAAGTTATTGAACTTGGATTGTCAAAAAAAGTGAAGTTTTTAGGCTATATTTCGGATATCCCTACTCTATTAAAAAAAGCAGATATCTTTTTAATTCCCTCACAATGGGAAGGTTTTGGTTTGGCAGCGGTAGAGGCTATGAATGCTAGCTTGCCTTGTGTGATCAGTAATGTGTCTGGCTTAGGAGATTTGATAGAACAAGATGGAAATGATGCTTTTCTGGTTAGCCCATCTAATGAAAAAATCATCACCCAAAGACTAACACAACTCCTCGAAAACAACGAACTTCGCCATGAAATGGGTAAAAAAGCATTTGCTCGATCTCTAAATTTTGGGGTAGATGCCATGATCAAAGATTATATAAAACTGTACAAAGAAGTTTATGATGGATAAAAATCACGCTAAAGCGCTAAAGTTTTTGTGCATTACAGTTTTGTTATTATTTTGTGCTCCAAAAATAAATATCAAATTAGGGCCAATACCATTATACCTTATTGATGTTTTTATTTTAGTAACGATGTATTATGCAAGAAGTTTACCCAAGCTCACTTATAAACTCCCTTATAAGAATCTTGTACAATTCATCTTTTTTATGATCCTTCTAAATGAACTTCTAAACGGTCTTCGTATTGGAACCTTACTTCAACCCATTTATTTAATGTTTCGAATGAGTTTGGCTGTAAGTTTATTTTTTAATGTTTCAAAAATTATACGAAAACCAGAGCATTTAACCACAATACTTAAATATGGTTCAATTGGAGCTTTTATTACAGCAACACTTCTCATTACTTCATCACTACCAATGACAAGGGGTTTTAGTACACTAATTCTATCAAACCCAATTTTAACCCCTAATGCGGTATCACTTTCAACTAATATTCTAGAAGCAGGAGATTCAGGGATTAGAGGTTCTTCTCTTATTGGGGTTTCTATTTTATCGGGTGCTTTTCTAAATGTAATTTGGCCATTATTATTTTTACTGTTTACTTTTTACAAACCCAAAGGAATTTTGAAATATATTTTTATTATTACGATAGCTTTGGTTCCTGTTGGTGTGATTATGACCTATTCAAGGGGAGCCATATTAGCTCTAATTTTAGTTTTGATCGGTATTGTTTTTTTTCAAAAAGGAAAATATAGATCCATCGTTCTTGGTTTATTATTTGTTGGGTATGTAAGTTTTAGTTTTATTGGTTTCGATTCTAAATATTTTTTCTTTGATCGAATTGTAGACCGAACCGAAGCGGCATTAAATAACCCTTATGATGACGATCGAGAAGCAGAAAGACTTAATGCTTATATTCAACCCTTTGATCATGTGTTAAATAATCCCTTTTATGTTTTCATAGGTGAGGGATGGGCAAGGAAAAAAGTAACAAAAGCTGAGGTATTAGAAGGAAATGAAAAAAGGGGTGATCGAGCAGACCACGCGGTATTTGCTGCTGCTTATTATAGTTATGGATTAATTACTAGCTTATCAATAGTTTTTTTATATCTACTTTTAATAAAATATTCATTCAGAATAATTAACAATACACCAAATAACAATTTATTTTCATCGAAATTTACGCGTCTTTTATTTGTTGTATTGTTAGGTTTTTCGTCTTGGTTTACTTTTGGACATGCAGCGGTTTCTAACCCTAGAGGGACCATGTTAATGTTTTTTGTTTTTGGATTGGTTGTTTCACAAAAAAATATTTTTCTGTATGAATATCAACAAAATTATTTATTTTCTAAAAAAAATAAAGTGTAACTATGAAAACAGTTGTTATTTTATTGTCAGACAAACGTTCGGGATCTACCATGTTTCAGGATGCTTTATGCACACACCCAAAAGTTCAGACCGTTGAGTATTCACCCCATACCTATTTAGAAACGCACCATTGGTTAAAGGCAGCGGTTCTGCTCAGTGTTCACCCTTCTCTTTTTAGTAACGGCAAGACCTATAAAAATTATGGTTCTCGTAAAAATGCGAGAACTTATTTAGAGGCTGAAATTAGGGGTAATTTATCAACTTATGAAATTCCAAAGGATGACAAACAATTGGTGTTTGAAGGTTGGGAGGCCTTGTGTGACCGGTTTGCGCAACCTGTATTTTTTGAAAAATCTCCTCAGCACCTTGCCCATTGGGCTGCTTTATCATTATTGTTAGAATGGGTACAGCAAACTAAAAAATATAAGGTAAAAATTATTGGTTTGGTGCGTAATCCTATGGCGGTGCAATATTCTGCTTTTAAATTATTTAGATCCCTACCAAACAAAAGACAATACGATTGGTTAAATATTCATAAAAATTTGCTTGCTTTTAAAAGTTTGTTACATGAAGAGCAGTTTCAATTGATTCGATATGAAGACATTGTAGATGATTCCGAAACAACATTAAAATCAATTTGTGATTTTATAGGCATAAAGTATGATTCTTTAATGGCTCTTAAAATTCATGGAAACTCAAAAACCAAATGGAATAATGACCCTTATTTTACCTTAAACTTAGATTCTTCAGTTGTTAAAATGGCTCATAGATTTGGCTATTCAGCAAGTGTCCTTGAAAATAATAATACCAATAAAATTAGTGTATGGGAATTATTTGTTTGGAATATTGAGACAATGTTTATTAAATTAAAAAATAGAATCTTGAATAGATTGGTCTTGCCAATATTATTAAAATTTAAATTAAAATAAATGAAAAAAATTCTTGTAACAGGTGGTGCCGGTTTTGTTGGATCACATCTATGTGAACGACTGCTAAACCAGGGAAACGAAATTATCTGCTTAGATAACTACTTCACTGGCAATAAACAAAACATCCTTCATTTATTGAAAAATCCTTTGTTTGAACTTGTAAGGCACGATATTACAGAGCCCTATTATGCAGAGGTAGATGAAATATATAATTTAGCCTGCCCGGCTTCCCCAATTCATTACCAATACAATCCTATCAAAACAATTAAGACTTCTGTCATGGGAGCTATTAATATTTTAGGTCTAGCGAAGCGTGTCAATGCGAAAGTGCTACAAGCCAGTACAAGTGAAGTGTATGGTGATCCAGAAGTACATCCTCAAACTGAAAGTTATTGGGGACATGTAAACCCAATTGGCATTCGTTCTTGTTACGATGAAGGAAAACGTTGCGCCGAAACCTTGTTTATGGATTACCACAACCAAAATAATGTGGCAATAAAAATCATTCGAATTTTTAATACCTATGGACCTAGAATGAACCCAAATGATGGTCGAGTAGTGTCCAACTTTATTGTACAAGCTTTAAAAGGGGAAGATATTACCATTTATGGAGATGGATTACAAACGCGTTCTTTTCAATATGTAGATGATTTAGTAGAGGGTACTATAAGAATGATGAATTCAGCCGATGATTTTTTGGGGCCAGTCAACATTGGAAATCCAATCGAGTTCACCATGATCCAATTGGCAAAATCTGTTTTAGAGTTAACAGCTTCTAAATCTAAAATTGTGCATGGTCCAATGCCACAAGATGATCCAAAACAACGACAACCTGATATTAGTTTGGCAAAGGAGAAATTAAACAATTGGCAGCCATCCATAGAACTTGGTGAGGGGCTAATTAAAACAATAAAGTATTTTGATTCTATTTTATAAATCCTTTTAAAATTATTTTATGACCACAAAACCAACGTTAGGCGTTGTAGCAATATCCTACAATGAAGAAATAGACTTACCCGGATTTCTTGAACATCTTGTAACATGGGTTGATGAAATAGTTATTGTAGATGATGGTTCAACAGATAGTACAGAACAAATAGCATCAAATTATGGATCAAAAGTAAAGTTTATAAGGTCTAAAAGAGTAAAAGGGGAGTATTATTCAGATCAAAGAAATAAAGGGATAGATAATGCTAATAGTGATTGGTTACTTCATATGGATATTGATGAACGTGTAACCAGTGAATTATCTCAAGAAATTTTAAAAGCTGTTGCTTCTCATAATTATGATGCGTATAAATTTAGAAGATTAAACTATTTTTTTCATAGACCCATGAAAGGTGGTGGCTGGGCAGATTGGAATTTGGTGCATTTGGCTAAAAGAGAGGTTTTCCGTTTTGGTGGGATGTTTCATGAAACTATTAATTTAACTATTAGTTCTGAAAAAATAGGACAACTTGCTAATAAAATGCACCATTTCAACGATGATTCGTATTCAGAACGTTTGAGAAAAAGTATGACCTATCAAGAAGAAGTTGTACTTTCTTTGGAAAAAAGAAATATAAGAGTAGGCTTAGGTAACATGATTACTGCATTATTAAAAGAGTTCTTGGTGAAATATTTTTATAAGAAAGGAATTTTTGATGGTACTGCAGGTTTTATTTCAGCTTTTCACTCTTCTTTTGCTATTTTTAAAGCTTACGCGCTGTTATGGGAAAAACAGAATAAAATTGAAAGAAAAGAACTTGAAAAGAAATTCCAAAAAAAATAAATGAATATTCTATTTCACAGACCAACGCCATGGTCAAATAATATTAATTGTAGCACTAAAACCTACAGTAAATTATTTGCCAAATCTGGCCATTGTGTAACATATCTGCAAACAAGTATCAATTTATTACACTGGATTACAGGAAAAGGTTACTTTAAAACTTGGAAGGAGGGCTCAAGATTTTCAGAAAATATTTGGGTTACCTGTGCACTTAGTTTATTACCTTACTATGATAAATCAACTCTATTTTCAAAAAAAATAATTAGATTCAGTTATAAGTTTTGTTTTCCTTCAATTCGAAGATTAGTTCTTAAATCTGGTTTTGGAGAGCCTGATATTATTTGGACTACAGTACCGGGTAGTTCTGTTCTTAAAGAGATATTTCCAAATTCGCAACTCATTTTTCATTGCATTGATAATTATGCTGCTTATAGGGGTAACCAAGTTACAAAGATAGAGACAGAGGATTATAAGAAATCAGATCACATATTTGTTATTGGCGAGGTACTTAAGAAGCATGTTTTATCTCTTAACACTAATGAAGAAAAAATAACGAATCTAGGACAAGGCGTAAATATTGACCTCTATCAAAAAGATTACAAAATACCAGAAGATATAAAAAATATTGCTGGACCTATTGCAATATGGGTAGGTGTTTTAGAAAAGTTTGATACAACTTATCTAGAGGTAATTGCCAAAACAATGAAAAAAAGAGGAGGCTCGGTAGTTTTATTAGGACCAATTACAAAGTCATTTACAAATTTGTTTACCAATTTTAATAATGTTTTCTTTCTTGGTTCAAAATCATCTAAGGAAGTCCCAAAGTACTTACTACATTGCGATATAGGGTTGATGCCCTACAATCGCACAAATCAAGAAATATACAAAGGCCAACACCCTTTAAAGTTATATGAGTATGCTGCAGCAAAACTTCCAATTATCTCAACTTGGAATGATGAATATGAAACACTAAAACCTCCTGTTTTATTAATTAACAACGAAAAAGATATTGAAAAAGCAATTTATGAAGCACTAGACAATGCTAATTTTTGGAAAGATAAAGTATACGATTTTGCTTTAAAAAACACATGGGAAAAGTGTAAAAATAAAGCAGAAAAAACAATTTTTAACATCACTAATAAAACGATAACTTCAATATAAAATGCTATTTAACTCCCTTGACTTTGCCATTTTTCTTCCAATAGTATTTATACTGTATTGGTTTGTTGCAAATAAAAACCTTAAGGCACAGAATCTTTTAATAGTAATTGCGAGTTATGTCTTTTACGGATGGTGGGATTGGCGTTTTCTGTCTTTAATTCTATTTAGTACCCTAGTTGATTATTCGATTGGAAAAAAACTTAGAACAGAAAATCAGCAATCAAAAAGAAAAATATTACTGTGGACAAGCATCATTGTAAACCTTGGTTTTTTAGGTTTCTTCAAGTATTATAATTTCTTCTTAGAAAACTTTGTTGATGCCTTTAGTCTGTTTGGTATGCAAATTAACGCGAATAGTCTTAATATTATTCTTCCAGTAGGTATTAGCTTTTATACATTTCAGACCTTAAGCTATACTATTGATGTGTACAGAAAGAAATTAAAGCCGACACAAGATTTTATCGCGTTTTCTGCTTTTGTATGTTTCTTTCCTCAACTTGTTGCAGGGCCAATTGAAAGAGCAACTAACCTATTGCCTCAGTTTTATAAAAAAAGAACCTTTAAATACCACAAGGCAGTCGATGGTATGCGTCAAATATTATGGGGATTATTTAAAAAAGTAGTGATTGCTGATAATTGTGCGGAGTTTGCCAATCAGATATTTAATAACTCTGCTGATATGAATGGAAGCACTTTAGTTCTTGGTGCGATATTCTTTACTTTTCAGATATATGGTGATTTCTCAGGGTATTCTGACATAGCCATTGGGACATCAAGACTCTTTGGTTTTGACTTAAAGCAAAACTTTGCGACACCCTACTTTTCTAGAGATATTGCTGAATTTTGGAGACGTTGGCATATTTCATTAAGCACGTGGTTTAGAGATTATCTATATATTCCGTTGGGAGGAAGTAGGGGTGGTACTTGGATGAAAGTAAGAAATACCTTTGCAATATTCTTAGTGAGTGGATTTTGGCACGGAGCTAATTGGACATTTATTATATGGGGAGCATTAAATGCTATTTATTTCTTACCATTGTTATTAACTAAAAATAACAGAAAGAACCTAGGAGTTGTAGCTGAGGGAAAATTATTACCCTCATTTAGAGAGCTGTTTGCTATGCTAACAACATTTATGTTAACAGTATTTGCTTGGATATTTTTTAGAGCTGAAAATTTAAATCACGCTTTTAGTTATATCAAAGGAATTTTTTCTAAATCAATAATTAATACCCCTGTTTTTAATAATATAGAAGATGCTAATATCACCCTTTTTCTGATTTTTACATTTCTCTTGATAGAATGGATGGGTAGGAAAGATAAGTTTGCCATAGCAACAACATTGTTGAATAGTAGAAATATAATAAGATGGTTATTTTATTTTTCATTAATCTTTGTTATATATGTATTTGGAAATTATAACACTAATTTAGAATTTATTTATTTTCAATTTTAGTATGGATTTATTTTTAAAAAAGTCATTCATTTTTCTAATATTACTCATTTCATTAAATGCAATAATTTTTTCTTTTACAAATTATTTTTATAACCATAGATATCTTAACAATGTATACTTGTCAGATAAATCTATTTTTTTGTTATCAGATTCACATGGTCATAGTTTGGGGGAAAATATTGAAAAATATAATGTAAAAAACCTTTCCACTCCAAGTGATAGCTATTTTGATATGTATAGAAAACTCGTTTATGTTAGTAAAACGTGTGATGTTAAGAAAGTATACCTTTCAGTTGGGGATCATTTATTCACTAAATATAGAGAGAACTTTAATAATCATGAAAGATCTATATTTCTATTAAATTATAATGATTATGACAATAAGCTTAAATTTTTGTATGAGCAAGTTCTAAAAAGGTTTTTTGTATATCCAAGTTCTAAACAACATTCTTTTGTTGTAAATATTTTATTTAAAAAGCTTAAAATAGGAAAGATTTGGATTAAAAATAACTGGAGTGATTTAACATCTTCAGAAAAAGATCTTCAGGCATCAAAAAGAGTTAGTCAATTTAATTTTGGAACAAAATCTAACCTACAAATACAATATTTAAAAAAAATAATCAATTTTTGTAAAAATAATAATATTCAACTTATCTGTATTAAATTTCCATTGACAAAAGAATTTAGAACTAATTCAAGATTTTTAAAATATAATTACAATGAAATAACAGAACTAAAGTCATTAAATATTATTGATTACAACAAGATTTATTTTGATAAAGTTGAGTTTTTTAAAGATCAAGACCATTTAAATAAAAAAGGTGCAGAAGAATTTTCCAAAATATTATTCTCTAATTAAATTAAGGTTATAAGAAACTCAAATATTTTATAATTTTTTTTTGTACCTATCTAAACATATGATTCATGTTTGCTATTTTTCAAATCAATTTGCTTCTTCCAAGGGGCACGGTATTGCACGTTATGCGCACCACCTATACAAAGCCTTATTGCAGAATAATACATCTTTAGCATTACACCCTATTTCTGCATCTACAAATGGTACTAAAGAAGAGTTAAATACTTTAAAACTGCGCACAGGCTTGCAAGTGCTACCTTGGGGAAGAAAAGTGACCCCTTTAGCATGGATATTCTTCAATTTCCCTTTTTTAGAAAATGGTATAACTAACCAAATAGATATTGTTCATGCGCTTTCATTGGGCTATAAAGTAGCTACATTAAAGCCCTATGTGGTAACCATTCATGATATTGGTCCTTTAACTCATCCTCAATTTTTCACCAAAAAAGACCAATGGTTTATGAAGGGGAGTTTAAAACAAGCGGTAAAAAAAGCAGCAGCCATGATATGTGTATCTCAAGCTACTGCAGATGCTGTTGAAGCGTATGCTTTAGCAAACTATAATAAATCTGTGAAAGAACGCTTACATGTGGTACATGAAGGGGTGGATGCTACTTTTTTTAAAGCTCCTAATATAGAAGAAATAACAGATTACCACATTGTAAAATCTCTATTAAATACCTCTTTTGTGTTAACAGTAGGACAGATTAGCCCTCGTAAAAATTTACAAACGGTTCTGGAGGCCTTCAGTAAATTAAAAGATGAATTGCCAAACCTTCAGCTCATTACAGTGGGTGGCAATGGGTGGGATTATGATAAAGTTAAAGAGCAAGTCAAAGTTCTAGGCTTAGAAAATAGAGTACATTTTCTTGGCTATGTAAGTGATGATCTTCTACGTTTCCTATACCGTAAAGCAGTCGTTTTTGTGTATCCATCTCTATTTGAGGGGTTTGGTTTAACCGTTCTTGAAGCCATGGCTTCAAGTTGTCCCGTAATCACCTCCAACACCTCATCACTGCCAGAGATCTCGGGTGATGCAGCCATCCTGATTAATCCAGAAGATGTTGATGAATTGTCAGCTAATATAGCGCTTGTAAGCACCAATAAAAAAATAAGAGAGCAAATGATCACTAAAGGGCTTCAAAGAGTCAAAACTTTTACTTGGGAGAAAGCAGCAGCTTTAACATTTGATATTTATAAAAATATATCTCAGTGAAAAGAATTGCATTAATTGAAAATACGGGAAAAGATTTTTTTAAAGCAAGAATGAGGTTGGCAAAATACCTCAAAAATAATGGCTTTGAAATTACTGTAATTGTTCCTAATGACGGCTATTTGACGAAGATTGAAGAAGCTAATTTTAGAGTTATCCCAGTAGGTAAAATTATAAGAGGAAAAGGGATAACTAACCAAATTAAATTTGCTTATGACCTATACAAAATTTTAAAAAAAAATCAATTTGATGTTATTCATTGCTTTCGAATGCAGCCAAATATTATTGGAGGTTTCATTGCGGGTTTATTAGGGCATAAAAATGTAATTAATCACATTACAGGCCTAGGAATTGTCTTTACATATGATTCAACTAAATTTAAAATACAACAATTTATAGTAAAGCTACTATATCAATTTAATAATAAAGTATTCAAGACCAAATATATATTCCAAAATCATCAAGACCCAAAAGATTTAAATATTAAATCGCATTTTAAGGTGATTAAAGGGAGTAGTATTAATGAATCTAAATTTTATCCGCAACAAGTAGATTCTTTTGAGGAGTTTACAACATCAACTAATACAATCTATTTATTGTTTGCTAGTAGGCTTTTAAAAAGTAAAGGTTTAGCAGAGACTGTTTCTGCTATTGATCTTTTAAATAAAAAGATTAAAAACTCAATAAAATTATTAATTTCTGGATCAATTGATAAAGATAATTTTGATAGTTTTTCAGATTATGAAATTTCGAATTTATCTAAAACCAAAAATATCTTTTTTTTAGGAAATAAAGATGATATGCATAATTTAATTAATTTTGTTGACATCTGCATTTTACCATCATACTACAGAGAGGGAACTCCAAGATTTCTATTAGAATCTATGGCTTGTGCCAAGCCTATAATTACAACAATTAATCCAGGTTGTGATCAACTTGTTCAAGATGAAATAACCGGAGCGCTTTGTGAAAAAAAGAATATTCTTAGTCTAAAATTAGCTATCAAAAGTGTTATTAATTCCAATTATACTAAGATGGGTAAAAAAGGTAGAGAGTATTACATCAGCCATTTTAGTGAAGATGTTGTTTTTGATAAAATAACTAACTTTTATTTATAATAATTTTTACTTATTATTTTTAATAAACGAAATAATTTCAAATAATTTTAGTTGTTATTTCTCAAACGCCTCAAAAAATTAAGTTATTTACATTATGTTAATTTTTATTGTTTAATTTTACATAAAAAATAAACTTTATAATAGTACCTCCAGTAAATGAAAAAAACTATCACAAACTATTTAAAATTATTTCTGCTTTTTTGCTCACTTCAATCCTGTGTTTCAAAAAAGCAGGTTTTGTATATGCAAGATATTAATGTTACAGATGTTAGTAAAGTATTTTCATCTGAAAATTTCTTTCAAGAAAATGACATTTTAAAAATTGATGTTACTTCTCTAGAAATGAAAGCATCCCTACCTTACAATAAAGGTGTTTCCGGAAATACGATGTTGAATTCTACTGATTTAATGCAACTTAATGGATACTTGGTGTCCAAGAATAAAACCATTAATTTTCCTGTTTTAGGAGAAATTTCTGTTGAAGGAAAAACCACTAAAGATTTAGAAGATGCTTTAAAACAACGATTAGAATCTGAAGGGCATTTAATAAAACCAAATGTTAGTGTTCGATTATTAAACGCAAAAATTACCATTCTAGGAGAAGTAAACATGCCTGGCACCTACACATTTACTGAAAATAATATTACACTTCTTCAGGCATTAGGCTTAGCTGGAGATTTGACCATTGATGGTAACAGACAAGATATAATTCTAATAAGAGTAGCAGACGGTAAAAGAATTACCACAAAACTAGACTTAACGAGTGCCTTATGGTTAAATAGCTCTTATCAGAACATTCAACCCAATGATGTTATTATAGTCAACCCTAATTCAAAAAAAGTTAAAAGTGCTGGGCTTATAGGAAATATCTCCACAGTACTAAGCATTGCCTCAATTCTTTTAAGTACTATAATTCTAATACGATAATTGATATGAATGACACCAATGACTTTAATACAGCCTTTGAAAATGACCGTTTTGATTTAAAAAAAGAGATATCCTATTATCTTTTTTTCTGGCCTTGGTTTTTATTAACCATAGTTATGGCATTGGCAGCCTCTTTCGTTTACCTTCGCTACACCCCCAATATATATTCGAGTTCTGCACAAGTACAAATTACCAAATCAGATGCTTCTAGCTCTTTTTTAACCACAGAGGTTACCAGTTTATTTGGAACTCGAGTGAATGTACAAAATGATATTTCAGTAATTACTTCTAATCATATCTTAAGTGAAGTTGTAAGACGTTTAGACCTTCAGACCTCAGTTACTGAAATTGGAAGGGTAAAGTCTAGTTTAAAATTTGGGAAAGAAATCCCCTTTGATATTCACTTTAAGGATTCAATAAAATCTCAACTATGGACATTATCCTTTTTAGATGATATAATATCAATTTCAAATGAGTATACTACTTATGAGGTTGATAAAAATGAATTTATAGACAATGATGATTTCACCCTAACAATAAATGAATCTAACATTTCAAACAATAAAGTATTTATAATAAGTAGGTATTCTTTAAATTATGCAACTGCTATATTGAAGAAGAGATTAAATGCTAAAGCTCCTTCTGATCGAGGAGAAATCATTGATTTATCAATATCAGGAACTAATAAAAGCCGTAATAATTCAGTTCTAAATACTCTAATAAATGTTTTAATCGAGGATAGAATTGCAGATCAACGCCAATTATCTGAAGCCTCAATTGAGTTTATCGATAAACGTTTAAAATCGCTTACCAACACCATAAATTCAATTTCTGAAAAAACCATATCTTATCAATTAGATAATGGCATTTTTGATACAGAACTTCAAACTTCTAATGCTTTATCAAAAATTGTTGAAGAAAATGAAGCTGCTTTTAAGCTAAAAATTCAATTAGAAATTGCGACATCACTTTTAGAACAATTGAAATCTCAAGAAAATTTTGAAATTTTACCAGCTAACATTGGTATTGTTGACCTCAGTATTAATCAATTATTAGATTCTTACAACATTCTTGTCATAGATCGTAACAATTTATTGGTAAGTGCCAATGAAAATAGTCCAATAATACTTCAAATTAATGAGCAATTAGATAAACTTAGAAAAGCCAACCTCAAAGGAATAAGTCGTTATATTGAAAACCTTGAGGTGTCCTTGTCTAATTATCAAACAATAAATGATAAAAATAGAGATCTTATTGCTGGGTTTCCAAAGAAGGGATACACTATGAGAACTTTAGCCAGAGAATTTAAATTTGCAGAGGACCTGTTGGTGTTTTTATCTCAACGGAAAGAGGAAGCCTCCATAAGTTATGTTTCTGTGCTACCCAATTTAAAAGTGTTAAGTTATGGGATTTCACAAAACACTCCTATAGCACCCATTGGTAAAACTATTTATTTAGCAGGTATAACTATTGGGATTTTACTTCCTTTTGGGATTTTGTACTTACTAAAAATATTAGATACTAAAATTAATACCCGAGAAGATTTAGAAAAAGGCTTACCTGGTCTTAGTATATTAGGTGAGGTGCCTTTTGATGAAAACTATTCCACTGAAAATGATGATCGAGGAATTATTGCAGAATCTACGCGAGTCATTCGATCGAGTATGAGTTTTTTACTCAATCAAAATAAACCTCAAGTCATCATAGCTACCTCTACGATAAAAGGTGAAGGTAAATCATTTGTATCCTATAATATAGCGCAAAGTTATAACGCACTCGGTAAAAAAGTAATTTTAATTGGAGCAGATTTACGAAACCCACAGGTGCATACCCTTTTGGGCATTGAACGTGGAAATTTAGGGCTTTCAACCTTTTTAAATGATGCGAATTATAATGATTTAGACAAATTGATAGTAAAAGGAAAATCTATTGATGAAATTGATTACTTACTGTCTGGGGCCATTCCACCAAACCCATCAGAGTTGTTGATGCGTCCTCGTATGAAGGAATTGTTAGAAATTCTAAAATCAAGT
>Ga0233426_10001479_pt1 | contig 21462 bp, 13 predicted proteins | sample SI_118_April2016_6_FD_179875 | JGI IMG/M metagenome (GOLD analysis project Ga0233426, IMG submission 179875) | Seawater microbial communities from Saanich Inlet, British Columbia, Canada - SI_118_April2016_10_MG | ecosystem: Environmental > Aquatic > Marine > Inlet | place: Canada: British...
GGCAGGGGCAAGAACTGAAGGTATTGATACTTTTGCATTAGATGCAACAAATTGTACTGTTAAACTTGATGTTTACAAAGACACTATTGGTACAGTGCATGTTAAATTTGAAAAACAAAATGGTGACGGTTGGGGCTCAGCAGGCACAGTCTCTGTAGCTAATACAGTAGTTAGTCAATGGGAAACGTTAACATTTGATACTTGTGCTTGGATTGGTCATGCTGAAACAGGTGTAATTGATGGTTTTGCTATTCATGCAGATCAAACGAGTTCAAGAGCTCAAGATACAATGAATTACTTTGATAACATCATGTTCTCTGCACAAGAAGTTACTGCAACAACTGGGCCTACAGAAGGTGCTCCAGTGCCAACACAAGCTGCAGCAGATGTTATTTCTGTATTTAGTGATACCTATACCGCTGTTGCTGATGTAGATCTTAATCCAGATTGGGGCCAAGCTACGGTTACAACTGAAGTTGACATTGCTGGGAATAATACGCTTAAAATGGCAGGTTTGAACTATCAAGGCATACAGTTCGCTGTTCAAGATGTCTCAGGTAAAACTAGCCTGCACCTTGATTATTGGACAGAAGATGCAACCTCATTTGAAGTATTCCTAATCAGTGAAGGTCCATTAGAAACGTCATACACTATCACTACAACTCAAGGTGGCTGGCAGAGTGTTGATATTCCATTAAGTGAATATTCAAGCGTGGTAGATTTAACTAAGGCATTTCAATTCAAGTTTGTTGGTGCTGGTACCATCTATGTTGATAATATGATGTTCACAGATACTGCAGCTACTGTAGTAACCCCAGCAGAACCAACGACTGCGGCTCCAACTCCAACAGTTGCTGCAGCAGATGTTATTTCTGTGTTTAGTGATACTTATACTGCTGTTGCAGACGTAGACACCAACCCAAATTGGGGACAATCTACTGTGACAACTGTCGAGATGATTGAAGGCAATAATACGCTTAAAATGGCAGGTTTGAACTATCAAGGCATACAGTACGCCACTCAAGATGTTTCAGGTAAAACGACCTTGCACCTTGATTACTGGACTGCAGATGCAACCTCATTTGAAGTATTCCTAATCAGTGATGGTCCATTAGAAACGTCATACACCATCACTACAACTCAAGGTGGCTGGCAGAGTATTGATATTCCATTAAGTGAATATTCAAGCGTAGTAGATTTGACTAAGGCATTCCAATTCAAATTTGTAGGAAGCGGTACTGTTTATATTGATAACTTGTACTTTAACTAAGCACAAACCAAACTTGGCTAAATGTAAATTAGCCAAGTTTTATTTATACGATCAGTAGAATAAAAAAGGTTTACTGTATTTGATTGTAAGCCTTTTTTTAAACTCGTTTAATAGACTTATTTAAATAAGCAGAGGGGTTTTATGAAATCATCAAGAAATTTACTCGAGAATGAACTCGTCTTGAATATAGCACTTGTATTTATTGTATTGTTACTTGGCAAAATTACATTGTATTTTATTGCCTAAACAAAAAGCTAGAGGCTATACATAACGGACAAAACCTTTGGCAACTCATTTTAGTGCACTGAATAACTTACACACTCAACATAACTGCCCATAATAATGCTTACCTTACAATTAATGTTGAAGTTAAATAATTCACTTTATTCTTGGTTAGGGGTGACGCTCACTCATTATTTTTAAGACTTAATCATTTTCCATTATTAAATACTATAAATTCATCTTGTGCTTTTCTCAAATTAACAACAGACAATTTCATTTTTACACTATGCTTGATAAAATGAGTAAGTCATTTATATAATGATTATTATTAAAATATTTTAGTTCGTTAACGCTAGTAAAAATAGGTATGTTATTTTGAGTCCAACGTTTCCAGCTCATGGTCGATGCACATTTACTGTTGACAGTAATATCATCATTATCGATACATTAGGCCCATGGAACCTAGAGTTTTTCGAAATACTTCATTCAAATTTGCAACAAACGGTTCAAGAAAACTTCAAAAATAAAGCTTATGGGATCGTTGTAGAACTTAAAGGAGAAACGCTAGCTACACAGGAAGGTCTAAATTATCATTTACATAAAGTGAAACAAGGAAATGCTAAAGCGATTGCAATTAATATGGTTCAAAGCTCATTCGCGTTAACCACTCAAATTCAATTTGAAGCAGTTTACAATAAAGCTGGATTAAAAAATGAATTCTTTACGGATACCACAACTGCTAAAGAATGGATAGAAAGCGTATTACTCACTTTGTAAAAATAAAATATAGTAGTAAAACGGACTTTAACTATGTTTAAGAACAAGAAAACTTGGTTTTTATTTTTTATCTTACTTATATCTGCCTTTTTCTTTAAATATACAAATAAAGATAACTTCGCTTCTAATACTAGAGTTACACAGAATCCTACCTCAGAAAAAAATAAGCAATTAATAGAGCCTATAACTTTACATTCGCAACAACCAAAAGCGAAACTAGTGGAGGAAGCATCTAATGAGGAGGATATTATTGAGTGTTCGTTGGAATCATTTGTTGAGGAAGAAGAGGATATTGAAGTTCAACTGCAACACTTCCAATCTTTGTCTAGCTCCACCTCACAAGATAGGCAGTTAGAGTATATTTTGTTTGCTCAATTGCCTGATAAATCTAAACTTGAATTGTTACTTGAATATAATGATAAATTTCCAAATAACTCATTAGCTTTAATGGAGACTGTTTCTTTATGTGCTCTCATATCAAACAGTAAATGTAATAAGGGGCTAATAGATAAGGCTATTGCATCAGATAAAGATAATGGTGCAATGTGGCTGCACTCAGCTTTATTTTTTGCTTCAAAAAGTGATGACTACGGTGTATTAACTTCAATATCTGAACTTCTAAAAACCCCTTTCTTTAATGAAAAACACGGTGAAAGAATTACTTTGTACGGACAAGCTTTAGAGGGGACTGCCGCATATGATTTCCACTCTAATATAATCGGAGGTATTGGTGTTGAAGCTGCAAGGCCTTCTTCATTTAACCATATTTTAAAGTGGTGCAAAGAAAGAGGAGCAATATCAAAAATAAATGCATGTTTACAGTTAGGCAGTAACCTTGAAAAAAGAAGTAAGACTGGCATGTCCCAATTAATGGGAATGCATATACAAAAACTCATATTTAAAGCTGAAGGTAATATTGAATTATATCAATTACTAGAAGAAGCAAGTGAGACACTGATAAAGCCTTTATATAGTGAAGAATTCCACAAAGCTTCATCCTTAATGTTCCATAATGAAAAATTATTACGACATTGGTTGGAAAATTTGGATGTAATTGGTGAAATAGAGTCTGCAGAAGTATTAATTGAAGAAGCTATTTACATTTCTCAAAAGAAAGGTACTAATCTGTGTAAAACGAGTAAATCGCAATAACCGCTTTATTAGCAAAGACTTAATTCTGTTATTTGTTTTCCTCTAAGTCAATGTTGTATTTTTTGGTCTTAGCTTTCCATAACCGTTTTGCCAATTTTTGCATATCAATGTCTTTGTCACCTTCATCAATTATTTCATGACCAATTAAAGTTTCCAAAATATCTTCCAATGTTAATATCCCACGAACAGTGCCATATTCATTTACAATGAGGGAAATATTAGTCTTACTAATTAATAGTTCTCTCATTGCATGTGACAAACACATGTTATCTAGTAAGGTTGGCATCTCCCTAATATAATTGCCTAAACGGGTATCATAATTACCACGGGCTTGAGCTAACAGTAAATCACCTCGAATAACAAAACCTACAATATCATCTGGTTCATTTTCATAAATAGGGATCCTAGTAAAACGATTTTTCTTGTGCTTATGAAAAAATTCTTCTACAAGAAGTTGCTGATGCTGAGAAAACATGACTGTTCTAGGAGTCATTATATCTTTAATTTTGATTTCTTGAAGTAACAATAAATTTTGCAATATCGTAGCTTCCTGTTGATTGATATGCCCTTCGTTTACGCTCAACTGAGCCATAATGGAAAAATCATCCCGTTTAAATCCGATAGATTCTTTCTTTACCATATTGCGAGTAATCAACTCTAATATGTTGATTATAGGATTTAAAATATATATAACGAACTTAAGGCAATGAGCGGTAGCAGGAGCTAATACTTTCCAATATGATGCACCAAGTGTTTTTGGGATGATCTCTGAAAAAACAAGGATCAATAAAGTGAGTACAGCAGATATAACTCCTAATGAAATATTTCCCAGCACTAAAGTAGCTTGAGCACCAACGCCTGCGGCACCTACGGTATGAGCTATAGTATTTAAGGTTAAAATAGCAGACAAGGGTTTATTTATATTCCCCTTTAATTCTCGGAGAATTTCACCTGATTTATGTCCATTCTTTTCTAAAAAAGCAATATATACCCAAGAAACACTCAAAAGCACAGCTTCTGCAATTGAACACAAAAACGAAAAAAACAAAGCAATAAATAAATATAACCCTAAAAGAAGCATAACCACCTTTTTACGCTGAAAACACAATAAGGACTTTAATACGTCATTATTAATATAAGCTTAATTTTACATTTAAGTCTATTTAATATTATTGTGCATAATGAGTGAGGTCGTTCCCCTATTTGAATCAAAAGCACTACCTGTATAGTAAAGGCAGTATCTGTCAGCTATGGCGGCTCAGTTCTGAGTCAAGAACAAGATAGATTGACACTCTAAACAGCTTAAATATCTATTGACGTTAATATGCAGGTTCGTATCAAAATGACCCTTTTCAATCCAAATTTTAGAGAAATGATAACGTCATTACTCTAAGATCAAGGCCGAAACTTACCAGAACTTTGTTGCAATTATATGTGAACCTTCATAAATAATGAAAACGAGTCAAAAGATGAGAGAATTTAACATTAAGCTAACGAGTTTTTTTGCGGTTGCGTATAATATTTGAGAGGACTAATCACTAAATGAATTCGACTTCTAATGCTCACTTTTAGCAAAACATCCTAAATCACCGAGTAAACTCATCTCATCTAACGATCATTTTGATACGACATTAACCTCAATAGTTTTTTGAGCTGTTTTTAGTGTTCAGAATAAGTATATTTACCTTTGCCCTGACAGGCAACTAAGCAGCCACAGTGGTCACAATTTTTTTTGTTAAAATACACTTATGTAAAGCCTATTAAATATATAATTTAACATTCCGTTTCTGAAAGTGTTTGAATTTTTTTCTCTGCGACATAACAAACCATTTTCAATGCAATGCCATACATTAGTCCTAAAATTGAAAATGAAAAAGCTGTCCCAAATGAGCTTAAATCAGTCATATTAGCTCCCATCGCGGTCCAACCAATTAAAGTTATAAATAAACCTAAAATAACACCTGAATTACCTAATACGATAAATACCCTCCTTGATAGCAAATAAGATTTTTCTGACTGGCTAACGGTATTATTTATTAAAATGGAAAATGCTTGATGCACACTTTTTTTGGATGTTGCTGCATAAGTAAAAGCGATAGCGGGTGGGAAAATACCGATTATTGACTGAACATCAATAAACGTGCTTGTAACCCCTGATAAAGCCACTAGCAACATAGTCATAGCTACAAATAAAATAATACTAAATATAAACATTACAAATCCTCTTTGAGTTTTAAACATAAATTGTATTCCCGACTTCACTGCTTGCCTCCAGTACCAAGTTTTAGCGGCAATAAGTTTATTATTGGAAATACGTTGAATATATTCTTCGGATAAATCACCTAGTACAGGCTCTACAATGCTGTCAGGTAAAGCCCAAGCTAAAAATAGACTGGCAGCCTTTGGTGGATGGGGAATTGCGGTTTGTGCATTTTTCATTGTTCACAAGCCTCTAAATTTATCGTTACATTCTCCCACATTGAAGTTAAGGCCTGCTTTGAGCGTTTTAAAGCATATTCTCCTTTAGCTGTCACTTTAAAGTATTTCTTTGCTCTTCCGCCACGTTCTGGTGTGGCTTCCCCCATTTTACTTTCAAGCAACCCCTTTTTCTCAAGACGCTCTAAAGTCGTATATAAAGCACCGATAGTGACATCTCGTTGAATAGTATCGGCAAGTAGTTGACGGATAGTGCTGCCATAGGCGTTATCCCCTAATTTTAATGTCGAAAGTAATAAAAACTGTTCGAATTCTCCTAGATATTTTTCTTTATTTGTCATAACGAAACCAAGCCACCCATCAATACCTACAATGTAGAGTATATAATTAACGCTGTCAAATTTATTTACTTTGTAGAGTAAATAGCGACTTTATGACAGGAAATAACCAATTTAGGTTATTTAGCTCTAGTAAAGCAGTGCCTAAAAGTAACGTTTCTCTGCGATTTTCAAGGACTGCAATGAGCTTGAAGCTGCCCCACAAACGGCATTAAATTTCAGTTAGTATTACCCTGAGTTTCACAAAAGCTCTATGACCGTTTATGGCTAATTATCGACCTAATGAACAACCACTAGCTAACGCAATGCACACCTACTCGCCATTATTTTCTTGCGATTTGTGGAGTTTTTATAGTTTTATCACAACTTTGAAGTAAAGGTTTCAACTGTTCTCCCCCCAACCTAGCGACAGCCCAGAAAACCATGTTCAAGAATTATCATCCTTTACTCATATTTTATAAAGATCCACATATAACGAAGGGTTGCCTATTTTCTGATGAAAACGGCAACCTAAAAGTAAGATAGTTTATTTTAAGAACACAAAATAAAATCAAAAAATAATGTGGATGATTTACTCGCTACAAAACTGGTTTCATCTTAACTTAAAATCCCCCACTTTAGTGCTTAACAAGATAAGCATCAATAGCATTAAATAACTAAATGAGCCTCCACTGCTCTTTTCACTTTCAACACCACCAGGGTCAATCTGAACCTCATTAACAGTAAATTGAATACTGCTACTTGCTGACAGTATTGGGTTACCGTTGTCATTCACAGTCAAATCGATTATATGTGAGCTACCGACTGGCATAGACGTTGGATCAAAACGAATAATTCCCCCATCAATAGAGGGTGAAGGGATTGCACTTGTCATTAACCAAATATAAGAAAGTTTATCGTCTGTATTTTCATCTGTCGCATTGGCTGATATTTCAACTAAACCTTCATTAATGTCAATTGATGAAACAATGACATTATGCTGTGTCATTGATAAATAAACTTCAGGAGCTAAATTGACGACTTCATCCACACAACCATTTTCATTAACAATTTTTCCAGATGGCGTATTAGGACAATTATCAAGATTGTTTTCTATGCCGTCATTATCGTCGTCAGCAAAAACAGTCGGAGTGCTTTCATTGCAGCGATTGGTATCATTTTGATTGGTTGCTGTGCAATGTGCTAAGTAATCAACTTCCATCGTTACTTTGTTAAGGCTTGAATCTATTGTGCCACCTAAATTTCCGCCCATGGCAACGTTTAGTAGAACAAACATAGGTTCTTTATATTGCGGACAATTCGAGACATTATGCGAAGTGACAAGTGTATCGTCCATATAAAAGGAAATATTATTTTCATCCCATTCAATGGCATAATCATGCCAATTCAGAACGTCATTAGCGCCGTTAGGGTAAGCGAATCTCACTTCATTACCACAAGAACCACCATCTGCATTAAAAAAATTGGTGATATAAGTACTCGGGTTATTAGCAAACCATTCCCACACATCAATTTCGCCAGCGCCTGGGTTGGGCCAGTTAATAAAGTCATCATCGTTTTTACGTGGGCTTTCAGCAATACGATTCTCTAACATCCAAAAGGCAGGCCATGTGCCACCTTCTAGGTTATGGAAACGAATTCTTGATTCTATTCTCCCGTAAAGAAATTCACGTTTGTCTTTGCCATTAATGCGACCTGATGTCCAAGTTCTTGATTGATTATTTAAACCTGCGCAATTAACTTGTTGTTTTCGAGCGATTATTTTTAAAGTACCGTCTGAGACATCAAAGTTTTTATTAACTGAACTATCGTCATCGGTATAACATTGCACTTCATTATTGAAGTTGGCATCTATTTGAGCATTCCAGTTTTGCCAATTAACGCTATCCCCTGAAAAGGTATCAATATAATTAACTTCCCACCCTGCGTTAACGGTTGTTGTCGTTATCAAACTAAAGAGTAAAATTAGAAATAGTCGACTTTTTATAGTACTATTTTTTTGCTGCCCTGAAGCAGATTTCCGTTTATATTTTTTCATTATTTATCTCTTATTCTTTTAAAAAATCATTGAGTCAATAAGTCATCGGCTCAATGAATACGACGTTATAATGATTTCAAAAAAGCAAGTAGCGCTGCTTCTTCAGTATCAGAGAGTGCTTCATACTTAACTTTAGAAGCTTCTGATTCCCCACCATGCCAAAGAATTGCTTCATCAATCGTTCTAGCTCGTCCGTCATGTAAATAACTATGTTCGGCCGCACAAATTTCATTACCCTGACCGCCCACTGGATTTATAACGCCACCAGTAACGCAAGCTGACAAACCTAATCCCCATAAAGGTGTTGTCCGCCATTCTGCACCTGTAGCATTTCCTTCACCTAAATTATCAGCAAGACCTTCGCCCATATCGTGTAACAATAAATCAGTATAAGGGTGAATAGTTTGATCTCTAAGTTCACTAAATGGGTGATATATACTGGTTTGTAATGTATCGGTATGACAATCCACACATCCTATACTTGAAAACAATGCTTGCCCTTGGATTATTTGTGGGTCATCAAGGCCACGTTGTGCTCTTACGCCCAGTAAGGCGATATATTTCACTAAGTTATTAAGGTGCTCGTCGCTTATTTCAGATTGGTCATTTCCACATTCATCTCTTACTAACTGAGCTGAACCACAGTCAGGTGAAGGAAGGACCGATGTCATTACACCCATATCGGTATTGAACGCTGCAGCGACTTGATGCTTTATGGTCGATGTTGCAGCTTTCCAACCAAAACGCCCAAGACGAATTTCTTGGGTTTCTGGGTCTATAGTACTTTGTGCTTTACCTGAAATGCCAAACGGAGCAACTTCATCATTGACATCTTCCATCGCAAGAATAGTCTCTTCAGGGATCGCTTCTAGCAGGCCTAAACCCACAAGTTGTGGTGCTATTCGTGCTGAAAACTTTTCAGGTGTACCCGTTGAAAACGTGTAATTAGGAGAGCGTAATCCATCGACCTCAGTCCAAGATTCAATCGCCACTGTTCCTTCGTTTTGTACACCGCCTGTATTAGTTGGCTGTAAAACGGCGCCACGCTGGGCATCTGCATTACCATCTGCATCCGCTATTTTAAATACCCATTTATCTAATGCTTCGCCTATTGGCGCAGGAGCTGCTCGACCATTACGTTCATGACAACTTGCGCAACTATGATTAACAAAATGCGTTCCTGATTTATCCACCATTTCTGAAAAGGTACCATTGGCAGGATCTTCATCATGCTTGCCATCAACAAAAGAGGTGTGATGAATACGTCGTCCAAGTACGAATGGCTGACCATTTAAGCTAGATAAATTAGTTGCCATTTGCATAAAATGGTCGTCGGGCTCATTGGTATATTGATATGGAAGTGTCGTATTCCCCCCCAGCCAACCTTCTTTGGCAATAGGATGTGAATTTTCACGCTCTGAAGATTTATCATTAAAGTCTCCCACTGTTTTCCAAGGAACCATACCGCCCTTACCCACTTGATAAAGATAAGTTGTACCGTAATAATTTGACCGCCCCTCTGGAACCCCCAATAAAAACTGACTCACTTCAATTTCCATATGCTGGCCAAGACTAAGGGTTTCTGAACTGCCATTTAGTCCTCGAAATTCATTAATGGTTACTGAATATTTATATTGATCGCCAGTACTACTGGTTTGAACTAGGTCGTCGTCATAACTACCGTGACCGACTGTCACAACGTTAGGCTCATAATTACCATGGTATTCAGCAACAGTATTCATTCCTGAGTACCATGCTCTAAATTCTAATGCTTCAAGCTGCCATTCACTTACCCATTCAACTAAAATGGATGAGCCGCCTTTAGCAACGTAATCAGTAAATTTATAGCGTGCTGTTCGGTGGGTCCAATAATGAGAAAGGTAATGGTCGTATTGCTGAAATTGGTCTTCTTTCGCGTGACGATCTCGCCCTCTGTCAGAAAATTTAGTCACAACAGCATCATTAGTTTCATAAATTAAATCATGTTCTTGTGCCGTACTAGATGTATAAAGTGGAACAATATCACCAAAAAGTCCGTATTCTTGAAGGTTCCAACCAGCTAACGCAGCACCTTCAGTCGTTCCTTTTGCGGTGTCACCGATAAAAAAGTATAACGGTTTCCCCTGATAGGCCGCTTGTGTTGTGCCATCATGACGAGTAATTATTGATAAATTGGGTACACCAGAAGCAACACCATCAGTTACCAAAAGAGGAGGCCAATTAACCGCACAGCTATCGTTGCAATTACTCCCCCCAGAACCCATATCATTATCAAAAGTATATAAGCTAAAATCTGGTTTTATGCTGTCTTTCCCACCCACAAGAATATCGTTGTTAAAGGCCACTTCAATTAACTGCTCAACGGCTTCACAGCCAAAGAAATCGACAAATGTGCCTATTGGTGTATCGGGACAGTTATCAAGGTTATTAAATACGCCATCACTGTCTGAATCAGAACACCCCACCTCATTAATAACTGCATTAGGCGGTGTATCCAAACATAAGTCGACATCATTACCGATACCGTCTAAATCATCATCAATAACTGATGTTATTTGTAACCAGTTAATATTAAATGACCCCGAATCTATTGTTAACCGTATCGTAAAAGTACCACTAGTCGTTAAAAACGAATTAACAATATGAGTTTCAAAGGTCTGCCATCCTCCTGTACTTCCGACAGTATCGCTACCGATTGTTTTGCCGTCTATCGACAAGGTATAATTACCACCACCTGACTCAGACGCAACACGTGTACTAATTGCATAAGTGCCTTCACTTAAGGTTACTGAATATTCGAGCCACTCTGTTGCTTGGGTATAGCCAATATTGTAACCGCCCCCCACATCCGTAGTGACTTCGATATCGACTTCATCATTACGATAGTTTGCTCCGCCTTCGTTGTTAGGAGTGGTATCGTAATAACCAATGTAATCTTCTGCTTGAATAAGCACATCGACAACTTCTTCAACCACTGCACAGCCAGAGCTGTCTACAGTGGTACCTTCAGGTGTATTAGGGCATGTATCATCGTTATCATTAACGCCGTCGTTATCACTATCAGTCTCGACAATAACAACAATTATTTCGCAACCACTTGCGTCTACATTCGCATTTGCTAATGTATTTGGGCAGACGTCGACTTGATCGAAAATGCCGTCATTATCACTGTCTAAATTTATAACCTCTTCTGGGTCTGAAGATGAATCACCTCCACAGCCCATTAAGGAGCTGAGTAGAAGCAACAAAACTATTTTTTGTACCCTAACTGTAAAAGTATTTGTTAATACTCTCCAGTTACTGAAATTCATTTTTAATTTGTTCATTATTTTATTATTTTTCTCTAAAAATATTCAATGAGTTAATCGATAATTAACTCATTGAATAATTAGGTTTATAACGATTCCAAAAAATAAACAGAACTACATCACCTGTTTCAAAAAGTGTTTAAAACTTTGTTTTAGAATTATCTGATTTATGAGCACCTTATAAATAACGATGTTCAAGCCTGAATATTTTTAGCATAATGATTAAGCATTTAGCATCGAAATACGGTCAAAGGGGGGGATTAGAAAGTTGAAATGGATAGAGAGTATGAATAATTGGTGTTGATGTAAATATCATTATCAATTATTTGAAATTTAATATAAAAAACATTTAAAACAATAGCTTGATTGTATTTTTTAAATATTTTTTTTTGCATTAACGTTGAATTAAAAATAAAAATTCACGAATAAAACGTTAATGATATACCCACATGATTAACCACATGGGTATGCCATTTAAAACGGTTTTAAGCGGGTGTTACTCCTTCAGAGGTTTCATTTTCAGCAGCCATTTTTCCACGTCTTTCTTCAAGCTTTTTACGTGTCTCGTGAGCCATTTTTTCAGTGATCGGATAAGTAGCAACCATCCAAATGGCAAGTACTGAACAAAATACGGGTACAAGAACATCGGCTAAACGCATATAAAATAATGTATCTCCAGCTTGAGCACCACCTAACGCGACATCAAAGCCAGTTGCATGAAGTAAGAATCCGCCAGCCGCCATTGCTGCAGCCAAGCCAAGTTTAACAACCCACCAGTAAATAGAGCCAAACATGCCTTCACGTCGTTCACCGGTTTCCAGTTCATCTAGATCACATACATCTGCTACCATTGAACCCATCAAGGTAAATAAACCGCCTAAACCAAAAGAAAAGAACATGGGTGGAATAATGACTAGCATTGGATTATCGGGTGTAAAACAAATCCATTTCAGCGCATAACCGAAAATAGAAATAGCGATAGTGATGAAAAATGCATTTCGTTTACCCAGCCAGCTCGATAATTTAGTGACAATAAAAATAGCACAAGAAGTCGAAACAAATGACACGGTGCCGGCCCAACCGACATATTCTGCGCCTAGTGCCTGGTCACCGCCAAACACGTAATAAATAATCACGTAACTTTGAAATGCTGAAACCATCATAAAACCATTAAAGACTAAAAATGTTGCACCACATAAACTAAGAAACGGCTTAAACTTAAGTGTAATTAAAAACCCTTTAAAAAAGTCAGCGGCAGAACTCGCTAGGCTTCTTGACTTAACAGGTACAACCGCTGAGTCAACAACAGTTTTTGAATTGGCGATGGGCGTAAAACGTTCAGTAAGGAATATTGCCGGCAAAATACCCACAATAATGGTGAAGAGTCCAATGATGACGGCCAACCAACTAGCACCTTCAATCATATCGCTAAAAAGCGATTCATTTTGCATAAACAATAAGAACCAAGGGGCAAATAACCAGGCAAATTGCCCCATAAAGTTCTGAACTGCCATGATACTAGTACGTTCATGATAATCTGGCGTTAACTCATAACCTAAAGCAACCCAAGGCGTGGCAAAAACAGTGTAAGCGAGATAAAAAATGATAGAACCAATCAAAAAGAACCAAAAGTAAAACTCTTCACTCTGCCCTCTAGGCAGTTGCCATAACAAGGCGAAGGTTATACCCGCGATAATAGCTCCACAAAATATATAGGGTCTGCGTCTTCCCCACTTTGATCGCGTGTTGTCGGAAATATAACCCATTAGAGGATCAGTAAATGCATCTACCAAGCGAGGTAGTGCACCTAACAAACCTACTAGAGCAGGATTCATACCTAACCCTAAGTTAAGCACAATGGTCATTGTACCAATTGCCGCACCTAGTAAGTTATTAACGAAAGCACCGAATCCATAGATAATTTTTCTTATGATAGAAATTTTATCTTCAGGTCGAGTTTCATAGGTTTCTTGCGTACTCATAAAGCGTTATTCCGTTGAAAATGATGATTGAATGAAACTTTTTAACTAGACGTTTATATACGCTAAAATTCAGTTAAAACTATTCATTTATATAAGGTCCATCTGACATTATATAAATGTATATCTTAAACAATGAAAAAACGATGAGTGGGTTGTTATATGTCGATGAAATGGCCTGGTGATAATTTTGTATTTACAATAAATACTTTTATTCCTTCATATTACAATAACGACAAGTTTCATTGAAAAATTAGCAAAAGTCCAAATAGCCTCGAAATAAGTCCACCCTACCGTATTTAAGTTGTTTCCATTCACATTAGTAATAACCTGAAAGAATAGGTTAGATTCATTTTATTGAAGTTAAGTCGGGTCAAAGACCTTTCGCATTGAAAATTTCACATCATTTAAGAGACGTCATGCCAGTTAATATTTGTCAACAGCTTAATAATGCAAATGATTTAGATAAAGCGTCTTACGTATCATCTTTATTATCACAAATGACGTTAAAAGAAAAAATTGGACAAATGAGCCAATTTAATAATGATGATGACAACTTAGAACGCTCAATAAAAATGGGTAATGTCGGTTCCGTAATTAATGAAGTAAATATAGATACGATTAATAAACTTCAAAGTATTGCTACACAGGAAAGTAGATTAGGCATTCCACTATTGATTGGCCGTGATGTTATTCATGGTTTTAATGTCATATTCCCCATCCCATTGGGACAAGCTGCCGCTTGGTCAACAGAGCTTGTCGAAACTTGCGCAAAAATAGCAGCTATAGAATCGTCAAATAATGGTATAAATTGGACCTTCGCTCCAATGATAGACATTAGCAGGGATCCGCGCTGGGGACGTATTGCTGAAAGTTTAGGTGAAGACCCTTATTTATGCTCAGCATTGGGCGTAGCTATGGTAAAAGGTTTTCAAGGAAAGAACCTCTCAGATAATACTTCGATAGCTGCTTGTGCAAAACATTTTGCTGGTTATGGCGCAAGTGAAAGCGGACGTGATTACAATACAACTAACATACCAGAAAATGAACTTAGAAATGTTTATCTGCCCCCCTTTAAAGCTGTTGCAGACGCAGGTGTTTCAACATTTATGGCTTCGTTTAGCGATCTCAACGGTGTACCTGTTACAGGAAACTCATGGTTGCTCAATGATATATTGCGTGACGAGTGGAGTTACAATGGTCTAGTAGTGAGTGACTGGGAATCGATACCCCAATTAGTGACACATGGATTTTGTGAAGATGAAAAGTTTGCAGCATTCGAGGCCTGTCATGCAGGCATTGATATGGAAATGGCCAGTAAGACTTATGCGGTAAACTTACCTTTACTTATTCAAGAGAGCAAGATTAGCATTAAACAAATTGATACAATGGTCAGTCGACTATTAGCATTGAAGTTTGATTTAGGGCTTTTTAAAAATTCATTTACGGATCCAAATAACCGTGAAGAACATTTAAATAACGCTCATTTATCCATTGCCAAAGAAGCAGCAAGTAAAAGCTGCGTTCTGCTTAAAAATAACAATCAAATATTACCATTATGTAAAACGAAAATATCCTCAATGGCTGTCATTGGTCCACTCGCTGACGATGGTTATGAGCAATTAGGCACTTGGGTATTTGATGCAAACATTGATAGTAGCATTGCGTGCCTTCAGGCGATCAAAAACTATGTTGGTGATTTAGTAGATGTTAACTATGCCAAAGGGTTAAATACTTCACGAAGCAATAATCAAGAGGGGTTTAAGGAAGCAACTAAAATAGCCCTTACGGCTGATGTCGCAGTGATGATTGTTGGCGAAGAGGCCATTTTATCGGGTGAAGCACATTGTCGCTCCAGTATAAATTTACCTGGTTGCCAAGAACAATTAATAGACGCTATTTATAAAACAGGTACTCCAATAGTACTGGTAATTATGGCCGGCAGGCCCATTACCCTAGAAAAAGTACTCCCTAACGTTGATGCCGTTCTTTTTGCATGGCACCCTGGCACTATGGGTGGCCCCGCCATTACTGAATTATTATTCGGAGAAGCGTGCCCTTCGGGGAAACTCCCTGTAACGTTTCCAAGAAATGTTGGTCAAATTCCGCTTTATTACGGTCAGAAAAATACAGGTAGACCCGCTTCTGATGCGACATTTGTAGATATAAACAGTATAGAAGTCAGAGCACCACAAACCTCCCTAGGTATGACGAGTACACACTTAGATACTCACTTTTCTCCTTTATTTCCTTTTGGATTTGGCCTTTCTTATACTCAATTTGAGTACACGAATATTAACGTCAATATGCATTCTGTTTCAATGGGAGAAAGTGTAGAGATTTCTGCTACGCTTTGCAATATTGGCAAAATAGATGCAGAAGAAATAGTTCAGTTATATATCCGAGATTTAGTAGGAAGTGTGACTCGTCCCGTGAAAGAGTTAAAAGGCTTTCAACGTATTTACTTGTCCGCAGGACAAAGTAAAAATGTTGTTTTTAATGTTCATACAGATGAACTTGCTTTCTACAATCGACAAATGAAACTAAATACAGAGCCTGGTTTATTTAATGCTTGGATTGGGAGCAACTCAGCTACTGAACTAAAAGTAGGGTTTGGAGTTATTTTGGCGTCAGAATAATATTTATCTTTTAACAACAAAATGATCGTTAAGTTTTTATTAATTTAGCCCATTTATTTTATTTTACACTAACGGGATATGTATAAAAATGCATTCACTACTTAGACAGCCATCAATCATAATCAAAGTGAGTGAGCTGATGTCAAAAATGACATTAGCGCAAAAGATTGGACAAATGGTTCAAGCTGAACGACAAGGCTGTACTAATGACGATGTTAAGAATTATCATTTAGGTTCAGTTATGAGTGGTGCAGGCTCATTGCCAGAAAATAATGATGTAGAAAGTTGGCTAAAAATCACAGATGATTATTGGAAGGCTTCAACATTTGAAGATGAAAATCATCTGGCAATCCCATTACTTTATGGTGTTGATGCCATACACGGTCACAACAACCTAAAAGGGGCGACTGTTTTCCCCCACAATATAGGGTTAGGCGCTGCTAACGATCCTGATTTAGTGAAACGTATAGCAGAAATCACCCGAAAAGAAGTTTTAGCCACCGGAGTAGATTGGGTTTTTGCACCGAACCTTGCGGTTGCACAAAATAACCAATGGGGCCGTTACTATGAGAGTTATTCTCAAAAAACTGAATTAGTTTGTAAATATGCGGGTGGGATCATAGATGGACTGCAAGGAAAACTTAATAGTGAAGGCGTAATAGCTTGTGTTAAACATTGGGTAGGTGACGGAGCCACTTCTCATGGTATTGATCAAGGTGATGCAAATATCACTTGGGAAGAGCTTAACAGTAATCACATTACCCCATATATAACTGCAATTGAATCAGGTGCTTTGACCGTTATGGCTTCTTTCAATAGTTGGAATGGGAATAAATGCCATGGTCATGAATATTTGTTAAAAGATGTACTCAAAAAACAGCTGGAATTTTCTGGCTTCATCATTTCTGATATGAATGGCATTGATTATCTTTGCGATGACTTTTATCTTTCAGTTGCTCAAGGTGTAAATGCAGGTATAGATATGTTTATGTTACCTGATAATTGGCACCAATTTATTTTACATCTACTCAACCATGTTGAATTAGGAACCGTTCCGATATCAAGAATAAACGATGCAGTAAGCCGAATACTATCGGTGAAATTTGCCAGTGGTTTATTTGAGGCTCCCTGTCCTAGCCATCGAACTTGGGCAAATCATGCTAGCTTTGGTTCAAGTGAACATAGAAATCTTGCTCGCGAAGCCGTAAAAAAATCACTTGTTCTATTAAAAAATAAAAAAAAGACACTCCCTTTAAAAAGAAGTGACCGAATTTTAGTTACGGGGAAAAATGCTCACAATATTGGTCATCAATGCGGGGGATTTACCATTGATTGGCAAGGTGTTTCTGGCAACGATAAATTTCAAGGCGCGACCTCTATTTGGCAAGGTATATCAGAAGAAGCCCCCAAAGCGATATTAAAGAATACTGATGACATTTCAGAAATCTCTGCCAAAGATCATGATGTAGCTGTTGTTGTTGTGGGTGAATCCCCATATGCTGAGGGATTTGGGGATATTCGGAGCTGTGAAAATCTCATCATAGAAGCTGGTTCGCAAATAAATGGTCAGATAAATATTTCAGAACCCTACGGGCACTCACTCGAGTTGAAAGAGTTACATCCTGAAGACTATCAAGTTATTAAAGCGCTTAGCGATAAAGGTTTACCTGTTATCGTAATCTTGATTTCAGGTAGAACGTTAATCATTAATGCTGAACTTGAAGAATCATCAGCTTTTATTGCCGCTTGGTTACCCGGTTCAGAAGGTAAAGGTGTGAGTGATATGCTTTTTGGTGATGTTAACTTTCAGGGAAAACTTTCTTTTTCTTGGCCTAAAACTTTGTCGCATGAAAAAAAGAAAAAAATAGCTAAACCACTGTTTCCGATTGGTTTTGGTTTGCAATATAAAATGAAATAATGCTTATTTTTACTACTTAACACTTATTGCTTAGTAGCAGCAATAGGATGCACTAATGCTTTAGTAATTTTACCATGCTGATGTTTAACAAGAGGTTGATTAATATACCCAGAAAACTTAGCTGCGCTCCAATGAGATATAGACAAAGAGCTTTGGGTTAAATTGGCGATAAATCCAGAAGACTTAACCGATTTAATCTTCTTTTTATTCCCCTTCTGATTTTTGACCATATTATTGATAGTATTACTAGACGCTTCGAAAGGTTTATCGTGTGTAAAACTCTTTTCGCGACACGCAGCAACAATACATACTCTATTTTCAACAGCACGAGATAACAAGCTGTATTCAACCTCACAAGGCTCTTGAATATCAAAAGGTATCAGTAATAAGTGAATGTTGTTTAACGCCGCAATGTTCACTAATTCAGGTATGTTAGCGTCATCAGCAGTTAGCATTACAACGTTGATATTCCCTTGCTCTAAAGGCAATTCAATAATATTTAAATCATCACCTAGTTCTGTCCACTGATACCTTTGACAAAAGTGCAATTGCTGTTGTCTTGCAAATAAACCGTGCTCGCAAATGATAACTGCTTGATGTGAGCCATCAATCACTAAACTCGTACATACGTATTGAAAAGGTCTTAGTACTGCACTGATTTGTTTAATGAGTAGTTCACACAAATTGGCTATACGTACGAGCTCCTCTTCATTATTTGTGATTGTTTTATCTGCGATAAAAAATAACTCAGGTAATTGAATAATATCGCTGAGATTGTTTTCAATATAAAAACAAACATCTTCAATCGCCTCTTCATTCGATTTATAGGTTGCAAAAATGGCGACGTTGGCGGTTTCTGGCACCTCATTATCATCAGTATGAACCTGTTCAAGGGAAGGTTTATTTTGGATGGTCTTTGCTAGTTTTTGATAGAGTTTTGGTCGTCGTTGTTTAAAAAGTTGAGTACCATCGGGGCGTAATTTATAGTCAGACGCTTTTTCTTCATCCGCCAAGTTAATATCAGCAAATACAAAGCCTTCTTCATTATGGGATATTTTTGCTAACACCTTACCCGCAGGAGATACTATTTGACTGAGCCCAACACCAATAAGCAACTCTGGAGGAATAGCATTTTGCGATGAACATATTCCATTTGTTTGTGAAAGGACCGTTTTTTTGTGTGTAAGTCGACCTACTTTATTGGCCGTAGCTAAAAATACTTTATTTTCAAATGAACGACCAGGATCGTGGAGATTACTTTGATCTAACGCGAATGAATTTATTGAATTACACAATAATTGCGCACCATTTAAAGCTAAACTTCGCGCTCCGTTAAAGCTCAAGGTATCACTACCCGACATCATTCCAAGCTTGCCAAAAGAGCTTAGTATAATTTCTGAAACTTTATCATCGTTAATAAAAAAATCATTTTCATAACCTTCTAAATTTTTCTTATTCTCTTGGTGAATCAGTACTCCCAATGGCGAGAATAAGCACGAGGTCACACTGATATTAGACCTAATTAAATTGTCTTGGTTGGTATTTGATAAGTCGCGTGAAAGATCTCGTCGTAAAGTAACGTTGATAACAATGTAACAATCATGCTTTTTTGCTTGGTCTGCTATAGCGTTCAAAAAAGGTCCATCAATAGTTAACGCTTCATTCCATGCCTGATTATGATCAATGTAACTAGGCTGAGAAAAATGAAATGACGTATTACAGAATTCAGGAAGAAGAATTAAAGATGGCTCACACTCTGCAGTTTTCTTTATCATGCGAACGCACGTTGCTAGATTGTCTTGGAAATTTAAAGAGGTGGCAAACTGAGAAACGGCGACGCGCATGAGATTATTTTCCATGTAACTAATGATTATTTAAATATCGTAATGTAAGCATTACATTTATCAGTGAGATGTTACATGAAAGCCATGACTGACGCCATTTTTGTGTATGTTATTAACATTGTGCTCGTTGGCTTAATAAATGGTTATATAAATTATTGCCAACGAGAAAATAAGCGTTATTTAGCTAGAATTGTTAACACTGCGCTATTCATTGCTTGCGTAGCGGTAGCAATAACCTTTTCAGCATCCGGCGCCCAAAGTGGGCTATGCAGAGATGGTAAACCTTCACCTGTTTTTTGAGCTGATTGCCACTTATCGTGAGGTACACCGCCTACCCAAAATATCATACTTTTAATACGAGTATCTGCGCGGTAGTAGCGACCAAAGTCTTCACCAGCCATAACTGCTGGCACCTCTATTACGCGCTCTTTACCCACTTCAGCGGTGAATAAGCGGGCCATTGTATCGGTAAAATCAGGTTCATTATAAGTTGAAGGTGTGTGTTCATCCTTTAAGGTGACAACGGGTAGTAACTTTTCTGGCAACCCCATCGCTATGCCCTCGCCTTTAGCTATTCTTGTAATGCCATCAATTAACTTCTGACGCGTTTCATCTGAATAACTGCGGACAGTTAATAACAATAGTGCCTGATCAGAAATGATATTGTGCTTTGTACCCGACTGAAAACTACCTACGGTGACTACAGCAGGATCTTGAGGGTTTAATTCTCGACTGACTAATGTTTGTAGGGCACCAACAATGCGCGCACCCAATACAATAGGATCTTTAGTGGTATGTGGATATGCACCATGACCACCAACTCCTTTTACTAAAATATCTACGCTATCAACATTGGCAAAGGTATAACCGGGCGTATAACCAATAACACCTGCTTTTAAACTGGCAGAATTATGAAATGCTAACGCATAATCAGGTTTTGGAAAACGTTTATATAAACCGTCTGTTATCATGTCTTTAGCACCACGACCACGCTCTTCAGCAGGTTGTAAGATCATGACTAATGTACCAGACCAATTTTTCTTATTTTCGCTGAGTAATTTTGCGGCGCCAACCCAACTTGTCATATGTGTATCATGTCCACAGGCATGCATTACATGCGCTTGTAAGCCTTCCTCGGTCGTTGTGGTAACCTTTGAAGCAAATGATAAGCCTGTCTGCTCTTTTACAGGCAACGCGTCCATGTCAGCCCGAATCAATACGGTAGGACCTTTACCATTTTTTAATACAGCAACAACCCCTGTACCGCCTACATTTTCAGTGACTTTAAAACCTAATTCACGCGCAGTTTTCGCTAATTTTTTAGCCGTATTATATTCAACACTAGAAAGCTCAGGGCTTTGATGCAGGTCTTTGTATAACGTCATCAATTGTGGCATAGCAGCCTTAACTAACTTTTCATTATCATTCGCAGCAACGGTTAACGAACTGTAGGAAAGGCATAAAAGGGACGATATAAAGGCTATATATTTCATTGTATTACTCAGTGAAAATTAAGGAGATTCATCTTAGCTAAATGATAA
>Ga0233426_10001480_pt1 | contig 21458 bp, 23 predicted proteins | sample SI_118_April2016_6_FD_179875 | JGI IMG/M metagenome (GOLD analysis project Ga0233426, IMG submission 179875) | Seawater microbial communities from Saanich Inlet, British Columbia, Canada - SI_118_April2016_10_MG | ecosystem: Environmental > Aquatic > Marine > Inlet | place: Canada: British...
ACCGTTTGCCTTTGCTCATAAACACCTCTAGTTGAAGTTACAATGTAACTCATTGGGTGTCTAGCAAAGTATGGGAAGTCCACACCTCACAAAAACAAATAGAAACAAGACATCAAGGCAGAGTTATTGCAATAGATTCAAGTATTAAAAAAGGGGCATATGGCGAATTATTGTTTGTTGAAGGGAATAAAAAATGGCGAGGGTCGTTAAATGGTGAAAAGCTTGGATTAATATCAGACTGATTTCCTCCCTAATTTTCAGGTGGCTAAATGTTATAGTTTTGTCATTTATGTTAACACCATGTAGTTATTGTTTTATTGTTGATTAATCTCTACTAAATATTTAATAAATTCCCGTTATGTTTTGTTAAAACGTTAAATTATCTGCTAACGTTATATTAAACAAAGGGAATTATCTGAGCGTTTTTTAGATAATGGAACGTTACAATAATATGGCTTATTTTTCGATTAGCTTTAGCCATATTGGGAGTTATATGTTTTTAAAAATAATAGGTGTTTTTTTTGTTGGCTTAGCTATTTTAGGTGCGGCTTTACCTATATTACCCACAACACCTTTTTTATTGGTTTCGGCAGGATGTTTCGCTAAATCATCACCTAGATTACATAAAAAGTTACTATCAAATAAAACCTTTGGCCCGATGATTTTTCACTGGCAATATTCTGGTTCTATTCCTCGGCGTGCAAAAATTATTTCATTGTTCACTATGGTGTTAAGTGTTGCTTGGTCTTGCTATATGCTTGATAGTAAATATCTACGCATTTTAGTGATTGCGCTGGTTACGTGCCCGTTTATATTTGTTTTACGTTTGCCTTTGTCGAACGATGAAAGTCAAAAAGCCAAACGTAAAACATGATAAACAGTCAAAGAGTGTTGTTAACTAAGCGCTTTATTTACTAAAGCAGCTAAATGAGCAGGTAATGTTAATGACAAGGCAATTTCATGTCCGCGCTCAGACATCTTTTTCCAAGTTAATTGAAGAATTCGAATGATTTTTTCTTCATTATTCTTTTCCGTATATTTAGCGGCAAACTCATTAAAGTAATATTGTAAAAAGACTAAACAAGCAACGTCTTCTAATGTTTGGCTATCAGAATTTGATTTAAGTTTTTCTTTGCGAATAATACAAGCTGTTTTTTCTGCTGATGTCTCATCATAACCATTTGCTAACATTAACTGTTTTGCTGTTTCTGCATGAAACTTACCTAGCTCTTTTCGCCACGTTAAATAGCCTTGCTTACCTTCTGGAAATTCACTTCGGTGAAAGTGCCAACGCTTAATATGCTGAGCACGAACAGCTATTTTCAGGTTTTCGCTTGATTCTGGCCAATATTGATTTAAACATTCGGACATATACTGCCCATAAACTAATTCTTTTGGTTGGTTTTGATCATTAATTAGCGTGGAATTGGGGTCTTCTTGGTTAACTGCGTCTATAGCGGCTAATACCTTGTCTAATGGATTACCTGATTGATTGCTTAATTGTGTTGTCATAAATTGATTTTTCTTTAGGTGATAAATATATAGTATCTTCTTTAACGTGTTTTTCAATGATCCCGTTTAATTTATGCGGTAATAGCCGAAGGGAAAAAATTGTGTAGAATGATCGTATGATCATATTGTCGTTTAGTCCTACATTAAGTATAATGCTTTCCCGTCCTGTTAGGGTGGTGTGTTTATCTAAAACATCGCTAAACTAACATACAAAGTTTGTTTAAAATTCCTGTTCCCCTGACATTTGGTATCACATGACAACTAGATATATTTTTGTAACCGGTGGCGTTGTATCGTCTCTTGGTAAAGGCATTGCTGCTGCATCTCTTGCTGCAATTCTCGAAGCTCGTGGCCTTAAGGTTACTATGCTTAAACTTGACCCTTATATAAATGTTGATCCAGGCACCATGAGCCCAATTCAACATGGTGAAGTATTTGTTACAGAAGATGGTGCTGAAACGGATCTAGATTTAGGCCACTACGAACGTTTTATTCGTACTAAAATGACCAAGTTGAATAACTTTACTTCAGGTCGAATTTATCAAGACATTTTAGCTCGAGAGCGTAAAGGTGAGTTCTTAGGTGCCACCATTCAAGTGATCCCTCATATTACTAATGACATTAAGCGTCGAGTTATTGAAGGTGCTGAAGGTTACGATATAGCGATGGTAGAAATTGGCGGTACTGTGGGGGATATGGAATCTCAACCGTTTATGGAAGCTATTCGTCAGTTAGCATTAGAAGTAGGGCGTGATCGTGCAATGTTTATGCACCTAACCTTAGTTCCTTATTTAGCGGCTGCAGGTGAAATCAAAACGAAACCAACTCAGCATTCTGTTAAAGACTTACGTTCTATTGGTATTTTACCTGATATTTTAGTTTGTCGTTCAGACCGCGTTATTCCTAACGCTGAACGTGCAAAAATTGCATTATTTACCAATGTTGAAGAAAAAGCTGTGGTGTCAATGCGTGATGTTGACAGTATTTATAAAATCCCCGCTTTGTTAAAAGCTCAAGGCACTGATGAAATCGTTGTAAAACGTTTTGGGTTAGATATACCTGAAGCTGATTTATCTGAATGGGAAAAAGTGCTTTATCAAGAAGCTAACCCTAAAGGTGAAGTCACTATCGGTATGGTAGGTAAATACACTGAATTACCTGATGCATACAAGTCAGTTAACGAAGCGTTAAAACATGCGGGCTTAAAAAATCAGGTATCGGTGAATATTAAGTACGTTGATTCTCAAGATATTGAAGTGAAAGGTGTTGAGCTTTTATCTGAATTAGACGCAATACTTGTTCCTGGTGGCTTTGGTGAACGAGGTGTTGAAGGAAAAGTATTAGCGGCACAATACGCTAGAGAAAATAAAGTCCCTTATTTAGGTATTTGTTTAGGGATGCAAGTAGCGTTAATTGAGTACGCTCGAAATGTAGCCGGTTTAACGGATGCGCACAGTACGGAATTCAACCCTGAAACACCACATCCAGTTGTTGGATTAATCAATGAGTGGTTAGATGAAGAAGGACAAGTTGAGTATCGCTGCGAAAACTCTGATTTAGGTGGAACCATGCGTTTAGGTTCTCAATTGTGTCACATCTTGAAAGGTACCAAAGCATATGACGTATATGGTAGTGAAACAATTTATGAGAGACACCGTCACCGTTTTGAGGTAAATAATAACTACCGAGAGAAATTAAGTGACGCTGGCTTAGTTTTTTCAGGTTTATCTACGGATAAAACGTTAGTTGAGGTGATAGAGATTCCAGATCATCCATGGTTTATTGCTGGGCAATTTCATCCTGAGTTTAATTCAACGCCTCGAGATGGACACCCATTATTTGAAAGCTTTGTTGCTGCCTCATTTGAGCATCAAAAGCAGCAATCAAACTAAATAACATATAACTAAAACCGTAGCCAAGTGCTGCGGTTTTCATTTTTAGAATTAATTTATAAGTTTACGTAAACGTAAAATTTAAAGGAAACATAATGTCAAATATTAGTAAAATTATTGCTCGTGAAATCATGGATTCTCGTGGAAATCCAACAATTGAAGCTGATGTCTATTTAGAATCAGGAGCATGGGGCCGTGCTGCTGCTCCTTCTGGCGCATCAACTGGTTCTCGTGAAGCATTAGAGTTACGTGACGGCGATAAAGCGCGTTATTTAGGTAAAGGTGTATTAAAAGCAGTTGCAGCAGTAAATGACAGTATTGCGCCTGCACTCATCGGTAAAGATCCTGTAGCACAAGCTGAAATTGATCAAATCATGATCGATTTAGATGGCACAGAAAACAAAGAAAACTTTGGTGCTAACGCTATTTTAGCTGTTTCTTTAGCTGTAGCTAAAGCTGCTGCAAATGCTAAAGGTGTTCAGTTGTTTGAACACATCGCAGACTTAAACGGCACTCCTGGTGTTTATTCTTTGCCATTACCAATGATGAACATCATCAATGGTGGTGAGCATGCAGATAACAACGTTGATATCCAAGAATTCATGGTGCAACCAGTTGGTGCTGAAAGCTTTAAAGAAGCATTACGTATGGGGGCCGAAATTTTCCATGCACTTAAAAAAGTATTATCAGCAAAAGGTTTAAATACTGCTGTTGGTGATGAAGGTGGTTTCGCACCTGATTTAGCCTCAAATGCTGATGCGTTAGCTGTAATCAAAGAAGCTGTTGCTGCGGCGGGTTATGAATTAGGTAAAGACGTTACTTTAGCAATGGATTGTGCTGCTTCTGAGTTCTACAACAAAGAAACTGCAATTTACGACCTTAAAGGTGAAGGCAAGCAATTTACAGCAAACGAATTCTCTGATTTCTTAGCAACGCTTTGTGAAGAATACCCTATAGTTTCAATTGAAGATGGCTTAGATGAGTCAGATTGGGACGGTTTTGCTTACCAAACTAAATTGTTAGGCGATAAAGTTCAAATCGTTGGTGATGACTTATTCGTCACTAACACTAAGATTTTAGCGCGCGGTATTGAAAACGGTATTGGTAATTCTATCTTAATCAAATTTAACCAAATTGGCTCTTTAACTGAAACGTTAGCGGCAATTAAAATGGCGAAAGACGCTGGTTTTACTGCTGTTATTTCTCATCGTTCAGGTGAAACTGAAGATGCTACAATTGCTGATTTAGCGGTTGGTACAGCTGCTGGTCAAATTAAAACAGGTTCTTTATGTCGTTCAGACCGTGTTTCTAAGTACAATCAATTATTACGCATTGAAGAGTTTTTAGGTGATAAAGCTATATTTAACGGTCTCTCAGAAGTTAAAGGGCAGTAACGGATAAATTATTGCTAATTCACCTTATAGCGGCATTGCTCATACTCACTGATTATCGTCAGCTCCGTGTGAGCGCTTTGCTCTAAAATGAATTACCTTCAATGTATCTCGTTGCACATGATGCTGTAAAATTAAAAAACCACTCAGTTGAGTGGTTTTTTATTGACTGAAAATAGTATCGTTAACTTTTTACGAAGCTTGTTTTTCAATGATGTGAATATCGCGTTGTGGAAACGGAATTTCAATTTTCTTATCTTTTAAGGCAATATATATCGCTTTATACGCGGAAAATTTTGCTGCATATAAATTTTTAGTTGGCGTCCATATTCTTAATGAAATATCTATCGAGCTTTCACCAAAGTTTTCAATACCTATCTGTGGAGCTCTATCATCGCTAGCGATGCCTAGTTCATTAATAACTTTTTCGAGTAACGTGATTGTTTGAATAGGATCTTCTTTATAAGCAATACCAACAGTTAGCTCTAATAAGGAATCTTCATTCGAATTCGATAATATTTCACCGACAATATGTTTATTAGGGATGGTGATTTTTACATTATCTTCGTCGTGCAAGATGGTATAAGCCAGTAATACTTCTGTGACGATACCTGTTTTACCTTGCACGGTAATGGTATCGCCTACAACAAATGGTCTAATTAATATAATATTAAAGCCTGCAGCATAGTTAGCTAATAATCCTTGTAATGCTAAACCAGCACCTAATGAAATAGCACCAATTGCGGCTATAAATGGCGTAACACTGATACCAAGCTTACTGAGCGAAACAATACTGATCATCACTACAATTAACATCTTTGTAGTATTAGATAAAAACTGACTTAAGGTGACATCAAGATTATGGCGTTGACATAAACGCAAAACAAAATTAGAAATTTTCCCCGCGACAATATACCCCAGAATAAAAATGATTAAGGCACCAATTAATTGAAAACTATAATTGGAAAAGAAATCGATAATGAGTTTATACAGTTGACTGACTTGATCAATCTCATCTTTTAATAAATTAGCCGGATCTAAATTGTTAGTTTTAGCCGTTGATGTTGTTTTTAAATTTTCTGAAAACATAAGTGGTTAATTAATCCTTTTTATTAAGTATACATTGAGAAAGCTTTAGGTATTTATTACTGGATTTTGAAAGCGCTAAGAAAATCGGTTTTTCTGAAATAGTTTTAGCTAATGAAATATTTTTAATTTGATTCACGAATAAGTAATGCTCTGTGATTTCTTGAATCCCATATACAAAATCTACACGCTGGTGTTCTAGCATTTTAAATGCTTGTTCAAAGTTGGTTACCCTAAAAATTTTAGTATGGTTAATCCCTGAATTTTTAAGCGAAATAGATCTCAAAGTCGCTATTTTTGTATTTTTATCTAATTTCAATTCAGAATTAAAAGTTGAATTAACATTTTTTTCGTTGTTGAGGTGATATAAAGATAATCTTACTTTTCCTATTGCAGGTAAAGAATAATCTAAATACTTTTCTCTTTCTTCAGAGTATAGAGTTGGATAAATAGCCTCTGTTAAACCTTTTTCAGCGCTTTTCAATAATCTTGCCCAATTCAATACGGTAATTTCAGACGTTAAATGGTGATTATTTAAAAGAACATTAACAGTTTCAGTTACTTCTCCTTGAATAATACCATCTTTTAGTAATGTTAATGGCGGTAATTGACTCGTCATAACAATGATTTTTTCAGGACATTTTGACTGTGCATTAGCATGGCTATTTAACAAAAATAGAATTATGAGCAATAAATGAGTCTTCATATTCATTCCAGCAAGTTGAATCATGCGCAAAATTTTTAGTTTTATTTTGATTAAGTCTAACTAAAATAAATAATCTTGTCCTAATTTATCTTTATCTTACAATGCAGTATGATGTTAGGTAGGTCATATAATAAACAACGCTGTAATGATAGAACAAACCTCACTTTGGCAGGATGATACAAAAACAGCAAATTTTGCTGAGTTTTGTAATGCCCTCTATGAGAGAGAAATTATGCTTTTAGCAAACAGTGAAATTAAATCTCCGCAAGTATTGCAAGGGCGTTTAAAAAGCCTACCTTATTATATAAAGCGTACAGCACACTTCATGTTCCAAGCAAAAACGCCTTTAGATATCGATGTACAGAATGCGAGTTGGTCAGCAAAACAAGGCGGACATATGCCGCTTAATAATCAAGATATTGAAGACGTAAACCAGTGGTATTTATCGATTGATTTAACACATGGCTTAGTTATTCCAATAGTAAATGATTCATTCATAGTATTAGATTCTATTGACCGTATCGATAAAGAGAAAAATAGGTTCAGAACGAATATTCATGGTTGGTTTTACTTAGACAAACAGGATGAATCGGAGAAGAAGCTTAACAGTAAACGCTTGTTAAAACCTAATAAACGTGTGATGACAGCTGCCTGTACTGGTCATAGTTGGCTAAATGATCAAAAAGTAAATCCTCATATTCCTACTTTGCGTGAATTACTCATTTCTTGCGCAATAAATTGGCGAAACTTCAAACAACCTATCATTGTTTAATGCTGTACCGCACAATAAAGCGTTATTTGTATTTACACCAGCGAGTAGCCTTTTATAATAGCCTTTTAATCTCACTTTATTTTAAATTTTTATTTTCATTAATATGCGCATTATTACCATTGTATTGCTGATATTTTTAGTTTTATTACAACACCGACTTTGGTTCGGGAAAAATAGTGTGCCTGATTACTTATCTCTTGAAGATGAAGTCGCTCGACAAAAAGTTGATAATGATAAATTAGGCCAACGTAACAAGCTATTATATGCAGATACCGATGATTTAAAGTCGGGCAGTGAAGCAATAGAAGAGCGAGCACGAAATGAATTGGGTATGATCAAAAGCGGAGAAACTTTCTTCCGTATTATTCCTAATAAAAATAAGCAAAAAAAGGGTTAACACTTTAGTATGCCTAATATGAAAATCCCTTTGGTTGTTGTTTTACCTGCCGCTGGTGTCGGTAAGCGAATGAAAGCCAATTGCCCTAAGCAATATTTAAAAATAAATCATAAAACCATTCTTGAACATACAGTCACTCGTTTAGCCTCACACCCAATGATTAAAACAATCATTATTGCATTGGGAAGCGAAGATGAATATTTTGCGGAAACGAATTTATCTGAACAGGCTAAAGTCATTGTGGTTAATGGTGGAAAAGAACGTGTTGACTCTGTTTTAGCTGGCTTAAATATTATTGATCACAATCAATTTCCTTGGGTGTTGGTTCATGATGCCGCTCGTCCTTGCTTAACAATAAACGATTTAAATACTTTAATTGACGCCTGTTTAGCAAAAGATATTGGCGGTATTTTGGCTTCTCCTGTGCGCGATACTATGAAACGTAGCAATAAAAATCTTATCCAAAAAACTATTGAACGCGAAGATCTTTGGCATGCATTAACCCCACAAATGTTTCCAACAACACAATTGAAAACCTCTATTGAAAAAGCTCTTGATGCTCAGGCAGTTATTACCGATGAAGCGTCAGCAATAGAGTTTTCTGGAGGAAAAAGCCAGTTGATATCAAGCAGCAGTGAAAATATTAAAATTACTCACCCTGATGATTTAGCGCTAGCTGAATTTATCATCAATAAACAATTATCAACGAATGTAAATATACAGGAAATACAATGAGAATAGGCCATGGATTCGATGTGCATAAGTTTGGCGGACCAGGACCTATTGTTTTAGCTGGCGTTGAAATTCCATATGAATCAGGTTTTATTGCTCATTCAGATGGTGATGTCGCTATTCATGCATTATGCGATGCGATTTTAGGGGCGTTATGTTTAGCCGATATTGGCAATCATTTTCCTGATACTGATGGTCAATATGAAAATATTTCTAGCCGTATATTATTACGTCATGTGATTGGTTTAATGTTTGATAAAGGTTACGAACTTTGTAATGCAGATGTTACCATTGTTGCTCAAGCGCCTAAAATATCGCCTCATTTAATCGCGATGCGAACGTGCTTAGCAGAAGACTTACAATGCAATATAGATCAAATTAACGTTAAAGCGACTACCACTGAAAAGCTCGGTTATGTCGGTAAAAAAGAAGGCATTTCAGTGCATTCTGTTGTTTTACTCTCACCCACAACCAAAACAACATTACTTGCACAGGCCGATAAATAATATGTTACCTAAATTTTCTTATTTATATGGTGAACCTCAAACTACGGGTGATTTGCGAAGTTGTGAAAGTGATTTTAAAGTGTTCGAGCAATTGCCTTTTACGCCGTGTGGAGAAGGTGAACATTTACTGATCCACATTCGTAAAACAGGATTAAATACCGTTTTTGTTGCCAAACAATTGGCAAAATATTTTTCAATAAAAGAAAACCTTGTAACGTATGCAGGACTAAAAGATCGCTTTGCAATTACAGAGCAGTGGTTCGGCGTTCATGTTCCAGGTAAACAGCAATATGACTTAAGTGATTTGTCTATTGAAGGTATGGAAGTCATTACGTATGCCCGTCATAATAAAAAGCTTCGCATCGGTGCATTAAGTGGTAATCGTTTTGAAATTACCTTAAGAAATGTCAGTGATATAAATGAAGTGATTCGTCGTTGGTATGCCGTAAACGAATACGGTGTACCTAATTATTTTGGTGAACAACGATTTGGTATTGATGGTGGTAACATCGAACGTGCTGCAGCGTTATTTTCTGGCCAAAAAGTTAAAGATAAAAAAAAGCGGGGCATTTATCTTTCTGCTGCTCGCTCGTTACTTTTTAATCTTATTGTTTCAAAACGAATTAATGATAATCTTTTTGACAAGATCCAATCTGGAGATGTTTTAATGCTAGCAGGCACTCAGTCTGTTTTTCCTCTTGAAAAAATTGATGATGTTATCAAGCAACGTTATGCAGAGAAAGATGTCGATATTACTGCTCCGCTATGGGGCGCTGGGCAATTAATGACCTTGGAAGCACCATTAAAACTTGAAGAATTTTTACCTAAAGATCATCCAGATTTTTGTCAAGGACTCGCTAAATTTGGTTTAAAACAAGAAAGGCGACGAATTCGTTTATCGTTAGAAGACGGTGTTATCGAATCGAATGAAACAGAAAATATTGTCACATTAAAATTCACTTTGGCTGCGGGCTGTTTTGCAACCACGATTTTAAGAGAATTAGTGGCTTATAAAGATTTAACAGAGCGTGTCGGTTCACGTAACGGATAAAGCATGAGAATTTTATTAAGTAATGATGACGGTGTTAATGCACTTGGCATCAAAGTTTTATATCAAGAGTTAAGTAAATTTGCAGATGTAACCGTTGTGGCACCTGATCGTAATTGTAGTGGGGCGAGTAATTCACTAACACTCCTTAATCCTTTACGTGCAGAAAAATTAGATAACGGTTTTATCTCCGTTAACGGTACGCCAACAGATTCAGTACATTTAGCCATTAGCCAATTAATGGATCCTTTACCTGATTTAGTGGTAGCGGGAATTAATCGTGGTGCAAATTTAGGTGATGATACTTTGTACTCTGGTACTGTTGCAGCAGCTACTGAAGGACGTCATATGGGCATGCCCGCTTTTGCTGTTTCTTTAGCGGGAAAAGATGAACAACATTATCAAACAGCGGCCATTGTTACAGCAAAGTTTATTCAACGATTACAGTTGCACCCATTACCAAGTGATCAAATTATAAATATTAATGTGCCTAATATTCCTTTAGAAGAGCTTAAAGGTTTAAAAGTGACTCGCTTAGGACATAGACATAAAGCCGAGACAATGAAATCAACCCAAGATCCTTGGAAAAGGAATATATACTGGTATGGTTCATTAGGACAAGAATTGGATGCTGGTGAAGGGACTGATTTTCACGCTATTAGTGAAGGTTATGCTTCAATAACACCATTAACGATAGATATGACAGCCTATAAAAGCATGGCAAAAATAACAGAATGGATCAGTGACTTTATAATATGAGAATAATAAAATGAATGTCAGAGTAGGAAGTCGTACCGGGGGTAAATCTACTCGAAGTGGAGAGATACTGGCGCAAAAGTTACATGCAGAAGGGATTGTTAATCAGCAAGTTTTACAAGCGATTGCACGAAGCCCAAGACATGTATTTGTTCCAGAAATATTAGCACATAAAGCTTATGATAATACTGCTTTGCCAATAGGGCAGGGACAAACCATTTCTCAACCATATATTGTTGCTAAAATGTCAGAATTACTCTTAGCAGAGGGAATTCCCGACAGTATTCTTGAAATAGGCACGGGGTCTGGTTATCAAACATCTATTTTAGCGCAATTAACCACCAAAGTGTTTTCTGTTGAACGGATAAAGTCTTTGCAATTTCAAGCGAAACGTCGACTGCAAGCCATGGATTTACATAATATATCGATGAAACATGGCGATGGCTGGCAAGGTTGGAAATCTAAAGCGCCATTCCAAGCTATAATAGTGACAGCTGCTCCTACAGAAGTCCCTCAAGCTTTACTCGAGCAACTCGCTGAAGGTGGTCGGTTAGTTATTCCTGTTGGTGAACAAACTCAAATACTAAAAATTATTACCAGAAACGGTGATAAGTTCGATGAACGTCAAATAGAAGCCGTTCGCTTTGTGCCATTAGTACCAGGATCAGTACAATGAAAATATTTTCAGCTTTATATGAATGGACACTAAAGTGGGCCGAGCATAAATTTGCTCCCAAGATACTTGCATTACTAACATTTGCCGAATCGGTATTCTTTCCCATTCCACCAGATGTACTATTAGCTCCTATGGTTTTAGCTAAACCAGATAAAGCATGGTCATACGCAACATTAACGACTATTGCTTCTGTTTGTGGTGGTGTTGCTGGCTATGCATTAGGTTTCTATATGTTCGAACCATGGATTCAGCCCCTGATCACTGAATGGGGAAAGCAAGATACTTTTGATCAAGCGGTTGCTTGGTTCAATGAATGGGGGATTTGGGTCGTTTTTATTGCGGGATTTTCACCTGTTCCTTATAAGATATTTACCGTAAGTGCGGGCTTTCTGCATATGGCATTTTTACCCTTTTTAGTTGTTTCTGCAATTGGTCGCGGTATGCGCTTCTTTTTAGTCGCTGGTGTTATTCATTATGGTGGTGAACGTATGGAAAAGAACTTACGAAAATGGGTTGATGTATTAGGCTGGTTTTTTGTAGGATTGATTGTTGTGTTGTATTTTATTTTGCGATCGTAAATAGCGATTAATAATCAGTTTTATAACGCTAAAAAATTAAGAGAGCACGTGTTTTTTAGAATATTTATTATTATTTTATATTTATTTATTGTTGGTTGTTCTTCAAGGCATACTCCTGCGCCCGTTGTAGATGCGAATTCTCAATTGCCATTAAGTAAAAAAATAAAAAACAGCCTCAAAGCCACCGAATACATAGTCAAAAAAGGTGAAACTTTATATTCAATCTCTTGGCGAGCAGGACTGGATGTTCGAACCATCGCCAGCGTAAATAAAATTCCTCCGCCTTATCAAATATTTCCGGGGCAAAAAATATTTTTATCGGCAAAATTAGCCAAAGCTAGTAAAAATAAACCCTCCCGAGAAAGTTTACCAAAACAACCTCAAATAGTGGTGAAAAAACCTATTGCATCAAATAAAAAGCAGGAGTATGGTGAAGTTACAAGAGGGCAAAAAATAGTCAAAAAGCCTTCGAGTGAAATGGGTACATTCTCACAAAAAGTTAAACGTTGGGTGTGGCCTGTTAAAGGAAAAGTTATTGCTAAATTTTCTACTAGAAAACAAGGTAATAAAGGAATAGACATCGCAGGTAGCCGTAATGATTCGGTAAAAGCAGCAGCTGATGGCAGGGTAGTATATGCTGGTGATGTGTTAAGAGGTTATGGCCAATTAATTATTGTAAAACATAACGATGATTATTTAAGTGCTTATGCTCATAACGATCACATTTTGGTCAAGGAACAGCAAGCTGTAAAAGCCGGACAAGTTATAGCAAAAATGGGAAATACTGACGCGGAAAGAGTCATGCTTCATTTTGAAGTTCGCTTTCGTGGAAAACCTGTAAATCCTTTGAAATACCTTCCGAGAAGATAACAACAATACGAATAAAAATAATTGGAGCTAACGTGAATATTTAATCAGTAATTTCAGCTTTGCTAATGACGGGAGAAATAGCATGGGCATAGAAAAAGAACTAAATAAAGTGAAAGCAGTCAGTGATAAAACGGATGTAAATACAAAGGATCAGGATGATGCACCAGCAAACTTAGATGCAACTCAATTGTATTTAGGCGAAATCGGTTTTTCTCCATTACTAACCGCAGAAGAAGAAGTGTACTTCTCTCGTCTTGCCTTAAAAGGTGACGAGCCCTCAAGAAAACGTATGATTGAAAGTAATCTACGTTTAGTCGTAAAAATAGCACGTCGTTATAATAATCGTGGCTTACCCTTATTAGACCTGATTGAAGAAGGTAATTTAGGCTTAATTCGCGCTGTTGAAAAATTTGATCCAGAGCGTGGCTTTCGATTCTCAACTTATGCAACCTGGTGGATACGTCAAACAATTGATCGTGCCATTATGAATCAAACTCGCACGATTCGTTTACCTATACATGTTGTTAAAGAATTAAATATCTATTTACGCACTGCTCGCGAACTCATTCAAAAACTCGATCACGAACCTACTGCTGAAGATATTGCTTTAGAACTTGATGTTCCCGTAGAAAGTGTAACCAAAATGCTTCGTTTAAATGAGCGAATTGCATCGGTTGACACTCCATTTGGCGGTGAGTCAGATAAAGTCTTACTTGATGTCATTCCTGATGAAAAAGCGAGTGGTCCTGAAGGGAACTTACAAAATGATGATATTAAAAACAATATTGTTCATTGGTTAAATGAGCTTAATTCTAAGCAACGTGAAGTATTAGCTAGGCGTTTTGGGTTACTTGGCTATGAAGCCGCTACACTTGAAGATGTAGGTGTAGAAATTGGTTTGACGAGAGAACGTGTCCGTCAAATTCAAGTAGAAGCATTAAAACGATTGCGTGATATTTTAAGCGCACAAGACTTATCTATAGAAGCTTTGTTCCAAGCTTAAATATTCATCCTTAATTAATACCTAGTTAACTCTAGGTATAAATAATAAAAACCAGCCTAATGCTGGTTTTTTTGTACCTGATTTAGCTAAATAATAAACTAAGATTGCTATAACTTATCTTTAAGTTGAAAAAGTAACTCTAGTGCTTGTCTAGGGGTTAATTCGTTTACATCGAGCGCTTTTAAATCATGAAGTACGGGGTGACTATTATCAATCAATGCCAATTGTTCAAATTCCTGCTTAACGGGAGAGGCTGAAGGCGTTTGTTGATTCTCAAGCTCAGACAGACGTTGCTTAGCTCGTTGAATGACAGCTTTGGGAACCCCTGCTAATTGAGCGACTTGTAATCCAAAGCTTTTACTTGCTGCCCCCTCTTGCACTGCATGCATGAAAATAATTTTTTCACCGTGTTCTACCGCATCTAAATGAACATTAGCTAAACTCTCTATTTGTTCAGCTAATAAGGTTAACTCAAAATAGTGACTGGCAAATAAAGTAAATGCTTTTGTTTTTAATGCAAGCATTTCTGCACATGCCCAAGCCAAAGATAACCCATCGTAAGTGCTGGTTCCTCGCCCTATCTCATCTAATAAAACTAAACTTTTGTCAGTCGCGTTATGCAAGATATTAGCGGTCTCAGTCATTTCCACCATGAAAGTTGAACGACCACTGGCAAGATCATCAGATGCGCCAATTCGGGTAAAAATTCGATCTACCATCCCTATTTTTGCGGCACTAGCAGGAACATAACAACCAATATGAGCCAATAATACAATCAGTGCGGTTTGGCGCATATAAGTTGATTTACCGCCCATATTCGGCCCTGTGATGATTAACATTTTGCGTTGATCTCTTAATACTACTGGGTTGGCAATAAATGCTTCTGATGTCATCTGCTCTACAACAGGGTGACGACCTGCTTCTATATCAATGCCACTTTCCATAACCAAATCAGGTTTAATGTAATTCAGTGCTTCAGCGCGTTCTGCAAAAGTATTTAATACATCTAATTCAGCAACTGATTGTGCAAGGTTTTGCAGTTGTTCTAAATGAGGTAAAACTTGATCGAACAATTCATCGTAAAGGCGTTTTTCAAGCGCTAAGAATTTACTTTGTGCGCTTAGTACTTTTTCTTCATGTTGCTTTAATTCATTGGTAATAAAGCGTTCGTTATTTTTTAATGTTTGTCGTCGAATATAATCATCAGGCACTTCATTTGAACTACTGCGACTTATTTCGATATAAAAACCATGTACTTTGTTATAACCAACTTTTAACGTTTGAATACCTGTTCTTTCTTTTTCGCGCGCTTCTAATTGCGCTAAGAACTCGGTTGCTCCATCACTTAAGTCTCGCAAAATATCAAGCTCGTTATGATAACCTTTCGCGATAACGCCACCATCACGAATAAGCACCGGTGGATTATCAACAATAGCATGTTTCAGTAGTTCAGCCAGGGAATCTATGGGTAAAGTATGTCTTGCTAAAGCGGCTAAATGAAGATTTTCATTACTGTTGAGTAGCGTTTGTAATTCAGGTAATTGAAAAAGTCCATTACGTAAACGAGCAAAGTCTCTAGGTCTTGCTGAACGTAATGCGATACGAGCAATGATCCGTTCAATGTCACCAATATGTTTCAATTGTTGAAATAATTCATCTTGCATATCGCGCGATAAAATTTCACTAATGGCATTTTGACGGGCAGATAAAATTTTGAGGTCACGTAATGGAAAGTGTAACCAACGTTTTAATAAACGTGACCCCATGGCTGTTGCTGATTTATCAAGGATTGAAGCTAAAGTATTCTCAGTGTTGCCTTGTAAGTTTTGCGTGAGTTCTAAATTTCGTCTTGTCGCTGCATCTAAAATAACGCCAGATTGAGACGATTCAGCAATGATTGATCTAATATGCGGTAATGCACTGCGTTGTGCATTTTGTACATAATGCAGCAAACAACCGGCGGCACATAAGCCAATATGTTGGTCATTAATGCCAAAGCCAGATAATTCTTTGGTGCCAAATTGAGTGTTTAATGTTGAATGAGCGGTTTGAAGGTCAAATTCCCAATCAGGTCTACGACGTAATCCCTTCATACCTTCAATAACCGACATTGAAGAGAATGATTCTGGATATAAAAGTTCGGCAGGAGATAATCGTTGTAATTCAGCTTGCAGTTGTTCAATGGTATTGGGCTGACAAATAACAAAGCGACCACTAGTCATATCTAAATATGATAAACCAAAGCCGCCTTTATTTTCATAAATTGACACAAGTAAATTATCTTGTTTATCGGTTAACAAAGCTTCATCACTTACCGTGCCCGGTGTGACAACGCGCATAACTTTTCGCTCAACGGGCCCTTTACTGGTTGCCGGATCGCCAATCTGCTCACATATTGCAACAGATTCACCTAGTTGCACCAATTTCGCTAAATAATTTTCAACGGCATGATAAGGCACGCCCGCCATTGGAATAGCATTACCACCTGTTTTTCCTCGAGCAGTAAGGGAGATATCTAATAAATCTGATGCTTTTTTTGCATCATCAAAGAATAATTCATAAAAATCACCCATACGATAAAAAACAAGAATATTGGGGAATTCGGCCTTAATAGTTAAGTACTGGCGCATCATAGGGGTGTGTGAAGATAAATCTGTCATTTTTTATTATACTTTTTTGTTTTCAATGTGTGATGAATCAACTTGAGTCTCTTTAAATAATTGCCGTATTTCACAGTCACATTAACACTGGGTTTTATACAAGTAATTTTATATTACTACCTGAATAACTATCGTTCTCAAGAACTGAATCGTTGATTTTATTTGTCTCTAATTTACTTCGGATATAGTACTTTGGATTGTTCTATAGAACTAGTGAAATCTGGGAAGTCCATAGTGATGAGACCTAAAAGAAAAGAAAATTTATCTTATTCGTTTATAAATAATACTATTTAATAAATTATTTTATATATTATCGGTGACTTTCGGTATTACAATGTTTTTACTGTCCAGACTTAACTGATACTCCTAACTAACTCGAATTATAAGTTGAATTAAAATAGAGCTGAGTTTTTTGAGTTTACTTATTCTAAATGGAGTTAAACGGATACGTAAGGAAATAATTGCAGTGCATGCTCAATAATTTCCTTCTTTTGACTTTTTGCGAGATAAGCAGCAAATATTTCCCGCGAATATACTGGCGCATCTTCCACAAGAAATAATGTATTGCTTTCAATATATTCAAACGCCATTTGTCTAGGTAAATATGCGCTTCCTCCCGCATCTAAGAGGAAATTGAGCGCTATTCTAGGTTGACTCATATGATGTTTTGCCGGTGGCGAATCTTGAAATTCTCGTAAATGTTGTGCATTCACGGCTTCACCGTAATCCACCATAATATAGTTATTCAAAGCAAATGGCTCAGTACTGTCATTTGGCTCTGTTGTCACTAAATGCAAAGGAACAGAAGCCACTTTTTCAGTAATTAAATCTTCAACAAAAGGCGGTTCAAATAAAAAAGCGATATCAATGACACGACTCAAAATACCTTTTCTCAACTCTGAAGGAGAGTAAGTATTAGTAAGTAAGCTAACGTCTTCAAAATTACGATGAATTTTCTTTAACCAATCCTGTAAAACAATATCCCAAATCGACATCATTGAGCCAATGACAAGTTGATGAGCGCCACTATCTGCTATGCCAACATCTTGCTTTGTCTTTTGCCACATAAACAAAAGTTCATTTGCGTGCTTGATCAGGCGATTACCTTCAGATGTTAGCTTTAAGTGTTTTTGGCTGCGGTCAAATAGCAACACACCTAAGTCATCTTCTAATAATTTTATTCTCGCACTAACGGCTGATTGAGTTATAAATAAGTTTTCTGATGCGATTCTAAAATGGAGTGTTCTACTGACTTCTAAAAATGTTTTTAGTAGTTCTATTTTCATAACATACCCCAAAGTGCGACTAATCAATTATTTTGATTAAAACCATCAAAATATAGCGTTTCATTGTTTATGATCTTGACTATACACTCCACTCAAATATTTACATCCTATAAATGATTAAAAGATAAAATTGGAAAGAAAGGAATTATTATGAAAGTGGCAATATTATCAAGAAACGAAAACTTATATTCAACACGTCGCTTAAAAGAAGCAGGCGAAGCGATGGGCCATCAAGTGGACATTATCGATACTTTGCATTGTTATATGGACATAACTAGTACTCGTTCAAGAGTACGTTATCACGGTAAAGAATTACCTATGTACGACGCTATTATTCCGCGAATTGGTGCTTCTGTTACTTTTTATGGCACAGCCGTAGCACGACAATTTGAAATGATGGGGATATTTAATATTAATGAGTCCGTCGCAATTAGTCGTTCACGTGATAAATTACGATCATTACAATTATTATCGAGGAAAGGTATTGGCTTACCTCGAACAGGTTTCGCAAGCAAACCAGATAACATTAAAGATTTAATTAAAAATGTCGGCGGAGCTCCAGTTGTTATCAAGTTATTAGAAGGCACGCAAGGTATTGGTGTTGTACTTGCTGATACCGCTAAAGCTGCAGAAGCGATTATTGAAGCATTTATGGGACTTAAAGCGAATATTTTAGTCCAAGAGTTTGTGAAAGAAGCTGGGGGGGCTGATATTCGCTGTTTAGTGATTGGTGGTAAAGTAGTTGCGGCAATGAAACGTCAAGGTGCAGAAGGTGAATTTCGCTCAAACTTACATAGAGGCGGCTCTGCTGAAATTGTTAAATTGTCAAAAGAAGAACGTGAAACTGCCGTGAATGCCTCTAAAGTAATGGGATTAAGTATGTGTGGTGTTGATTTATTACGCTCACAAAATGGTCCTATGGTCATGGAAGTGAATTCGTCTCCGGGTTTGGAAGGCATTGAAACAGTAACGGGTAAAGATGTTGCTAGTATGGTATTTCAATTTTTAGAAAAAAATGCAAAGCCAAATAAAACTCAAACACGTGGTAACGGTTAAGTTAGGATATTATCAATGGACATTTTACGTATAGGTGAATTTGAAATTTTACCTGGTGAACAAAGGAAAATAGAACTACCAGTAGCTAAATTATATACCGATGCTGATGTTTCTTTACCAGTTCATATTATTCGAGCCAAAAAGCCTGGACCTACTATTTTTGTTAGTGCAGCTGTTCATGGTGATGAACTTAATGGGATTGAAATTATTCGACGATTAATTAATCAGAATAAATTTAAAATTATTAAAGGTACTTTGATAGCTGTACCAATGGTGAATGTTTATGGTGTCGTAAATCTAAGCCGTTATATGCCAGATCGTCGTGATTTAAATCGATGTTTTCCTGGCTCTCCTAAAGGTTCATTAGCAGGGCGTGTTGCTTATATATTTCTCAATGAGATAGTGAAACATTGTGATTATGGCATTGATTTACATACTGGGGCGATTCATCGCTCAAATTTACCACAAATTCGTGCCAATATGCTCGATGAAGAAACGAAAGAATTGGCTGAAGTATTTGCTGTGCCTGTCGTCTTAAATTCTAATTTAGTTGATGGTTCTTTACGAGAATCCGCGATCAAGAATAAAACAAAAATACTTTTATATGAAGCTGGTGAAGCGTTACGGTTTGACGAGTTTTCTATTCGAGCAGGCATGAAAGGTATTTTAAATATATTGCAACATTTAGGCATGAAAAGAAAAAGTACTTCTTCTAAAAGAAAGAAGCTTTCGCCTTTCATTGCCAATGGTAGTCAATGGGTAAGAGCAAATGCTAGCGGGATAGTGCATAACGTTGTGGAATTAGGTGACCAAATAACAAAAGGGCAAGTATTAGCTGAAATAGGCAGCCCTTATGGTGAAGTTATAGACTCTGTTATAGCGACCCGATCTGGAATTTTAATTGGTAAGCAAAATATTCCCTTGGTACAAGAAGGTGAGGCTATGTTTCATATCGCTTATTTTAGTGAAGATGACGAAGAAATTGCCGAACATATTGAAAATGTTCAAGAACAATTGTTACCGGATAATAATGATACTTAGGATTAAATATGAGTGGAAATAATAAAATAATTATTGGGTGTTTAGAATCTATTGCTTTACCTGAACTTGGTATTGATGACCTTCAAGTTCGAGTGGATACTGGAGCAAAAACATCATCATTACATGTTGATAATATTACTAAAGTAACTAAAAGCGGTAAGCGTTGCGTCAGTTTTGATATTCATCCTGACGCCTATAACGTTGATGAAATTGTCAATTGTACTGCTGCAATCAATGATATTAGAAAAGTTAAATCGTCCAATGGAACAACAGAGCAACGTTATGTCATTCGCACGCCTGTTGTGCTTGGCAGTGAAAAATGGTCGATTGAAATTACTCTGACAGATCGTTCTGATATGAGCTACTTAATGCTTTTTGGACGAGAAGCGATTGGCAGTAAATTCTTAGTTGATCCTTCACAGGCATTTTTAAGTGTTAAAGAGTAAGAGGGGGTAATATGGATTTTGCAAAAATTAAAGAAATATTGGATACGCCTATATTTACAATCTCTGATCAACCCCTTTCATTAGGGGGGGTATTGTTAATTCCCTTGATTATTTATATCGGCTTATTACTTACGAAATGGACAGCAAAATTTGTTACTAATCGGTTAACATCTAAAAATACAGATCCTAATATTATTCATCTCTTACAACGTATTTTGTACATCATTGCGATAGCGATACTGCTTATCACAACACTTGATCTCATTAATGTACCCATTACTGCTTTCGCATTTTTATCTGGTGCAATCGCCATAGGTTTTGGTTTTGGTGCGCAAAATATTATTAACAATTTTATCAGTGGTTGGATATTGATGTGGGAACGTCCTATTCGTATTGGCGATTTTTTAGAAATTGAAAATTCAAAAGGAATTGTTGAAGAAATTAATACTCGTTCGACACGTATTAGACGCGTTGATGGCGTTCATTTACTAATTCCTAATAGTAAGTTACTTGAAAATACGGTAGTCAACTGGACGTTAAAGGACAACTTAGTTCGCACTAACGTTCGAGTGGGAGTTGCATACGGTACAAGAGCAAGACTAGTGGCTGACTTGATATTGCAAGCGACTTTAGCACAAAAAGAAGTACTATCGGATCCTAAGCCTATAGTCAGTTTTGAAGACTTTGGCGATAACGCATTAATTTTTGAAGTGAATTTATGGATAAATGCCAATGTCGAAGGAGGCTTGCGTGTTACGCGAAGTAATATTCGTTTTACTTTAGAAGAATTGTTTGAAAAAAATAATGTGGTTGTTGCGTTTCCACAGCAGGATGTTCACCTAGACGGTTCACTAACTTTATTACCTTCAACAAGTAAGTAATTTACGATAATTAGAGCGAAGATATATTTGAATAAAATATTATTTCTCTAATTAACCTCAGCTCGGGATAAAAATTGAACTAAGTGCCTGTTCCACGATCCGATCTTTCGACCAAAAAAATAAGAAAGATAAGGAACAGGCATGAATAAGTTAGTTGAATTGT
>Ga0233426_10001481_pt1 | contig 21456 bp, 10 predicted proteins | sample SI_118_April2016_6_FD_179875 | JGI IMG/M metagenome (GOLD analysis project Ga0233426, IMG submission 179875) | Seawater microbial communities from Saanich Inlet, British Columbia, Canada - SI_118_April2016_10_MG | ecosystem: Environmental > Aquatic > Marine > Inlet | place: Canada: British...
ATGTATTGTGAATTAAAGATTCTTTTGCTACAAGTAATAACCGGTGAGGATGAAGTCATGTAGTTGATTGAGCTAGAGCTGAAAATGGAAATATATATTTTAAAAATTATTGAGATATATATCAAACAAATGAAGCAACTTTAGATAAAGCTAAGGGTGAGTATGAAAAACGGGTATTACACTGAGTAGTTTTACTACATTATTTTTCTGAGTGAAAAGATAAATGAGGTAACATACATTGATACCAAACAAAATCTTGAAAAATTATTGAAAGAGTAATTAAAGATTGATGAAATTCGCTAGACAATTCATTATGATTTTTAGATGGATCATATGATTCTGAAAATAAATGATTTGAATTAAATGCAACTGAAGATGAAACAACATATTCTTATTCTTTTGATTCAGGTTTATGAGTAAAATTATATTCATGAATGACAGATGCAACACTAGGTTCTTATAAATGAGGAGCTATTAGATATGATTTCATTGAAAATGGCAATGTGTTTAAATCGAGTATAACACATATAAGTGCAGATTTAATTGGATGAGGAAAACAAAAAGGTATTTTTTGAAATATAGTATTATGAAAAGTATTAGAACATGAATTCGAGGATAAATCAATATTTAAATCTTATATAAAATGAGATTTAATCATATGAAAATCTGAAAATGAATGAGAAAGAGGATATGATAAATCATTTGATTATAAATGAGAATTAGAAGCATGAATGAGTTATCAAAAAGATGGATTTGAAATAGCTTGATTCACATGAGTTCATTGAACTGGAGATAATTTAACAAATATTTCTGAATTTAAAGATATAGCAGAACATGCAACAGTATCTAAACCATACGTATGAGGATATCTTTGATATTCAAATGAAAATATAGAGTGAAAAATCTGATATAAAAAAGATGATTTTTATGGTACAAAAACTAAATTTGCAGAAATTAAAGGAAATATAACAGATGATTTATCTGTTTCGGCAAGTTATAGTGATGTGAAATGAAATTGATTTTCATCTTGAGATTATAGAAATTTCTCAGTATTAGCTGATTATTCTATAAATAAGAACCTTTCAGTATGAGTGTGACTGAAACATGATGAAGAATTCTCTAATATATGAAAAAATTGAAATAAAAATGAAAATGTTGCAAATATAAATATGAAATTGAGATTTTAAATAAAAATATTATAAACAAAATAAAAACTTTCTTAATCAAATAAGAAAGTTTTTTATATTTTAAATTGGTACCTGGAAAGGGGCTCGAACCCTCACTGCCGAAGCAAGGGGATTTTGAGTCCCCCGTGTCTACCATTCCACCATCCAGGCCTATTAATCACATGTACTAATATAGTTACATGTGATTAAAGAATTGTATAAGGATTATATTGAAAAGTGTTTTTTTTCAAACTTTATATTATTTATTTATAAAAGTATAGTTAATACTATCTATTTACAGATATAATAACAATTATTTAGATTTTAAATATCTGATTTTATTGTAAGCATATTTGATTATATTATCTATTTTTTTCTCATTCTGAGTTAAAAATTTTTTAGATGTAATCTTGTCTAAAATGACAATGAACTTCTTCTCAAGTGTGAGTAGTTTCTCATCTGAGATACTATCAATGAATTCCAAATATTTATTTCAATTTTTTAACTTAGATACTTTATTCTTTGCTATTATCATAGCTTTTACTTCTCTATTTTTACTAATTTTTTCTATGTTTCATGAGCTTTTAAACTTATCTGAATCAATGATATCTCAAAGTTTAATTTTATAAAGATAAATAGCTATTTCAGATCAAAAATATCATGAAGTAACAATATATAGTTCTTTAGAATTTTTATTAAAATTGATATCCTTTATTTGAGTATTTAATTTAATTAAATTTTCTCAAATTAGTAGATTTTCACTTCCTAACATTTCATCTGCTAAAACTGTTTTGACTTTAAGATCTCAAAATACCTTACTATCCAATTTATGTAATTGAGAATCTCAGTTATGTTGTACTATATATAATAAACCATCATTAGTTACATATAGATTATATTGATCAGTCTTAAAATATTCTCCTGTAAAATAATATTCATATCAAGATTCTCTATATTTTATATTTCACATATGGTTTTTTACCATATTATATTTTTTACCATCAATTGTTACAAAAAGTGTTTCTGAATCATAAAACATTCCTACATATTTTTTTTGATTTGAATCTTTTTGAATAATTGTTGTTTTTGCTTCATTATTCACAGGAACAATTTCTATTCAATTTGCGTTTGTTATGTTTGAAAAAATTATAAAAATAACAAAAGTTAGAATAATATTGAGTATTTTTTTCATGGTAATTGTATTAGGAATTAATATTTTAATTAACCTATTATATTGAATTATTTATCTCAAAAATAATATCAAATATCTGTATATCACAGATTAAGGCAGTTCAACTTATATCATTTAGGAAATTTGATTTTTTTAGGAGCAGATCTATGTCATACAAACATTTTTTGAGTTCATAGGTCATTTAATAATTCACTAAAAGTTTCGGATCTAATACTTTCGTAATTATTAGCTCAATCATACCATGTAGGATCATATTTTTGAGTTTCTCAAAAAAAAGTGACAGCATTTTCATCTCATTTTTTATATTAAAAAATGAGATGATAAATTATGAAAGCAATTATCACTAAAACAATGAATAAAAATAGCTTATTTATTTTTGGACTTTTATCTTTTTTTGAGGAATCAGTTTTGACTGACTCTATTCTGATTTTTATGCTATCTGTACCAGGTACAGGTTGAAATTTAGGTTTTTCATATTCAAAATAAGTTTTTGAGTTTTCTATTCTGATTTTTTCTTCATTTTCAGCAATAATTTTTTCATTATTATACAAAAATTTCCCATTTCAAAGATAAATATTACTTCATCAATTTCAGAAATACTCTCCCTGATTTGTTGGTCTATATTTCTGATCACCATAGATACATTTGCTAAATCAATTATATTCAACGCGTATTAATCAATCATCCTCTAAGTGATTATAGTATATTAGTTTATTACAAATTTTTATAAATTTTGAGTCTAATTCTTCATAAATATAATAACTACTCATTTGTCAGTTAAAGCTTCACTTTTCAAAATACTTTTCTGAATCTAGGCCTTTATAGCTATTTTTGACGATTAAATAATCTGATTTTATGTCTTCACAAAGGGGATACATTTGATATAAGCTCATATTACATTTAATTGTATCTGAACTTTGAGCTGCACTATAGATATATCTAAACCATAGAATTTTTCATTTATCATCTTTGAGAATAAATTCTCAATCAGAGTTTTGTAATGTTTTTCTTTCTAAAATATCTTTTTGTAAAAGATTATTGAGTCATTCATATTGTTCTCAATAAAGAATATGACCTCATATTTTTTTTAATTCTCAATTATTTTTACTTAAAATATCTTTAATTAATTGCATAATAACTTGTTATTTATTAATCTAGTAATTCTTTATAGATAATATCTGATCATATATCATTAGATATTTCTGACATATCCTTTACTCTAGAATAAAATAATTGAGACTGTATTTCTTTCATTTCTAATTTTGTCACAAGATTAGTTAATCCTTTAAATGCAGTATCATGTTCTGATTTACTAATAGCATAAGTTCTTTTTGTAGTTAGTTGAATTTCTATTAATTCGTCAGCGACTCATTTTACTAGTAAATGTATACCAGTTCATTGAGATAAATTTTCTGATCAAATATCATATTTTACAGGATCGATATATTTATTTGATTTTTCCAGTATCTTTGCCTCTCAATAATGGTCTATGATTTTTTGTAGAGTTTTTGTTAAGTCAGATCAATTTTCCACAGCAATAGTATATCAATAATAATCAGTTATATCAGATATCTTATCATATTTATATACTCATTCATGAGTTTTTTGCATTTTTTCTTTTAAACTGTTTGCATCTTTTATTCTAGAATCAATCCAAACTCAGTTTCATCCAAAATTATTTGTTATAGTAGTTAGATTACTATTATATCCAGGAATTAATTTATCTATAATTTGCGTTTGTATTTCATTAATAGATTTTTCTTGAATTTGTTTTCTCGTAAATAATTCGATACCTTTAGATCCAAAATAATCTGAATTAAAAGTTCTTATTATATCTTTAGCCTTATTTATTTCTGAAAAATTAATATTTTGAGAAAAAATATCTTTTGAATTAAATTCTTCAATACTAGCAATATCAGCAATTTTTTTTCTAGAAGAAATATTTCATAATTTCACTTTTGATATAAATCATTGATTAAGAGCTTCAGTAACTTCATCTAAATAGATATTAGTCCATTTTGAATCCTTTCTAAGTTTGTAACCTAGCGCAGAGTTAATTTCAGAAGAGGCTATTTTTAAGTGCATTATATCAAGAATATTATTACCTGTGGATTTATTTCATCAATTGAAAAAATGCTTTCCATGATTATTTAAATTCTGAGAATACTTTAAAGGATTTTCAATATAACTTTTCGTAGCATTCTGATCAGCTATTTGTACTGCAACCTTAAAATCTATAGGTCATCAGTTTTGTGATTTCAGTCAATGAACAATCAGACTGACAACTTCTAATTCTCTTGTTGATCGATTTGAAATATACTCAACTTCAGCATATGTACCAAGAGAGATTCATTTATCAAAATTTCATTGCATTTGATCTACAAGATCAAAATTAACTTTATTTGAATTTATTTTTTTAATTTCTTTAGCAAGTTCCAGTTTATACTCTAAATTATTAAGAATAAGTATAAATTTAGTATATGATTTACTTTTCGTAATTATATGTCGCGTTGTTTTAGCTTTTTTTGTTAAGTATGTTAAAGCAACAGCTTCTCAAACAAGAGTTGCACTATATCATTCTAAATAACCTTTGTAATATGCTGCTTGTTCTGGTTTAATGAGATCAAGTTGAGTCATTAAAGTACTTACTCTATCTGTAATATCTTTAAATTGTTCAACTACTTCATTTATTTCTTCTTTTATTACTAATCATCTACTTGCTATATTTTCTAATCATTTATCATAAATTTCTTGTGATTTATCGGATTCTACTATTAAATCATATCATTTAAGTATTCATAACCCCATTAAGTGAGCGAATCTTTCTAATCCATCTTTTGTTCATTTAATTGTTAGATATCACAAATCAATCAAATCTTGAGGTTGATTTATAATACCTATTGCTCAATCATAAGTTCATTTTCCAAAACCTTTTCCATGTGCTCATACAATTTTTGGATCAGTACTCAAAAAATTATTAGCATATGTTATTCATAAATGAGCTAATCAATTAGCAAATTCAATAGCATGTTGTTGTTTTTCTCTTGTTACTATACAGCTATCTATATAATCAATTTGATTTTGATAATTAGTGAGTAATGAATTACTTCATGTTAATGGCAGAGATTCTTCTGCATTATTTTGGCAAACTGTTTTATAATCATTTTCAATCTCATTAAAATAATTAATTAATTTATCATAATTAATATCTATAATCTCAGGATCCACACTCATATCTTCCACTTCAGACCTCCCATCGTTTTCTATTACAGGTTCAGTACTATTATTCACATGCCAGTTATCTAATATTCTAATTAGTTCTGTTTCAAGTGAATCTGGATTTGACCATAGGGTAGAGGTATGCCATGTTCATTGATTTGCGACTTTATAGGTAGCTATATAACCACTATCTACTTGGTACATATTATACGCTCATCAAACCATTGGAACGTATTCTCAGTTCCACCATATTGTTTTTCAAGCGTTTACTTTTATGGCACTATGATTTTGATCTTTTAGGTTAGTTCTGAGATTTTGAATTAATCATTCTGCAATAGTTTTTTTATTATCAACATCTGTTGCAAGTTCATCACTATATATGAAATATTCATGAGATCATAGTTTATATCTAATACCTACTTTTGCAGGATATTCTTCTCAATTATTATCATAATTATAATGAACTACTGCTTTATATTCCCATTTATTTCATTCTTCTGATAAAAGTAAAGGTTCAAAATTATCATATGTTCCAACTTGATTAGCTGCTTTTTCAAGATTACCTCTTATTTCTTCTTTTATTATATCTCATTCTCATTCATATGATTCAACAATAGCAAATACTTGAGATTCTCTTTTTAATCAAAAACTAGAATATTCACCCCACATATATGCTGGATACTTTGTTTCTCAATTTAGATAATATAGAACTCTGTTAGTTAAAATTACAGTTTCTCATTTAACATCAAAATTTGTAACATGATATGTATCTTCAAGTTTATCTAATCTATTATTAATAATATCTATAAGCTCAGATTCTGATTTTTTTTCTGATATATCTGCAGAGATATTAATTGAAAAACTTTTGTTACCAATAGTAACACTATCTTTAGAATTTGTCGCAAAGATATCAGTTATTTCGATACTCACTCATTCTTTTGCTTTATCTAAATCATCTTGCTTATCAGCTTGGTCTTCCTCTAATTCTCATTTTTCATTTTCAAGATCATCTAAGTCGTCTTGAGTGTCATCGATCGATTCATCAGTTTCATCTATTGCCTCTAATTGCAATCCAAAGTTAGATATAGAAGTTTTATATTCTGCTAATTTTATTTTTTTTCAGTCTATATTATCTTCAAGTTTTTCTTTAATTTTTTTGAGTTCATTTTTTTCACCAACTTTCTCTAATAAATCACCTTCTAATTCTGCAAGGAGAGTTATTAAAATACCTAACAATATCTTTTCACCATCATATCATTGTAATTCATCGAGATGTTCTATTAATATATTCTTTTGTTCTGCTTTGTATAGATAATTTCCAAGAGCATTCTTATGGACCTTATTCTTTACCTCTAATTCACGTCAATAAGTTCAAGTACTTGTAGAATTTCATTCTTTAATATTTACAGTTTGAAGAATAGCAGGATAATCTTTTCATACTCTTATTCTTCCATATTTTAAACTGACTCATACAATTTCTCAAAGTAATTTATATGCACCAGGAAAAGCAAAATCTCTACTGTGATCTTTTGTATTTGTTTCCGTGAGTGTATATCAATCTTGATTTGGATTAACCAATTTAGCGAATTCAAAATTTATTTCTCTGATTGCATCATCTAAAGAACGATTTGTGATAACTCAATATATATTCCATCAAAAAGATTGAGATGTATCAACATCCTTAAATTGATCCAATAAATTATCATAATTATCTACTGCATTCTGATAATCAGTAATAACATCTGAATTTTCATCTTGAAAATTAGAGATATCTTTATTTATTTTATCAATTTCTTTTTGAACATTATCTAATTTATTTTGTTCTGTTTCAATTTCGGTTTCTAAAGTTGTCACCATTTCTTCTGTGACACTTTCTCATGATTCTATTGTACTTGAAGTGATTGTACTTAAAAATAATGGACTATCTTGAACTTTATATTCTATTGCAATAGCTGCTCAATCTAAATTATTTCAAATTTCGCTTTTTTTTGTAGTAGTTGTTATATCATTATCTATTAATACTTTTTCTGGAACATTTAATCAATTATTATATTCATCTAATGCGGATATTTCTTGAGAGTTTTTTTGAGTTTCTAATGTATTTAATTCTTGTTTAGATACTCATATTTGAGTATTTTTTTGTTCTATATTAGCTTGAATTTTATCTCTTTGTTCAGTTAATTTATCAATTACATCTTGATCTATAACTCAATTTTCTGTAAAAAAAGTGATTTCTTCTTCTTGTGTTTCAAATTCTCCATCTCATAGCACATCATATGTTTGGGTTTCAGTTCATAATGACTCACCAATAATTGCAGGAGTATCAATTATGATGATTTTATCAGGTTCTACATTTACCTGCATACCTATATTTTGATAGGTCGTTGTATATTGATCAGAAACTCATACTTGAAAGGTATCAAAACCTATGAAATCATTTGCAGGTGTGTATGTAAATTCTCAATCACTTGTTACTGAAATACTTCCATCTCAATTATACTCTCATAGTTGATAAGTTAAATTATCACTATTTTCATCTGTAGCAGAAAAAATTCAAGAAAAACTTTGTTCCTCAATAGTTGAAAATGTTGCTTCAGGGAATACAGGAGCTATATTTTTATTTATTTTATCAAGTTCGATAAAATAATCTAAACTTTCAAGATACCTTCTAATAGTAGCTGTTCAATAGTCACTTTTGCTTGATCATAAATTATATTCTACCCATATTCAATCAGTCCTTAAATATCGTTGTGCTCATGTAAATTCATGATCTTCATATGTTATTACACCACCATTACGATAAAAACTATTATCACTGGTACTTTGAGAATACTTGTAATATTGATATGGTACATCAACTCAGAATACATTTGCTATTCTAGGCATCCATCTTTCTTTTTTATTAACATATTTACATCAATCAGCATTTACATAACTTCTCAACCATGTTGGCTTTGTAATATTAGAATCTATCCAATATTCTTTATAAGTATCTTCTTCTGGATTTAATATTATATCTGGACTACAAAAAAGTTTTTTTGTATACATATTTTTAGTATCGATGTTATCAATTGTTATTGTAAATTCATTTGTTGCACCGTTCTCATAAGTAAGACTCAATACAATATTTTCACTTGTTGTTACTGAATATGCTTTAGGTTTATAATACAAGTTATGTCAATCAATGGTGATTATATCTCATACTCATGATTTAATAGTGGCTGTGATAGTTAAATCATTAGAATTTTTTGATACTCATAGATTATACCAATTAATAAAAAATGGATCTCAAATAGGTCATTGTACTATTTCCGGATAATCTGTATTAAAATCAATTACTTCAATTCAAAAAGTAGTATCTACATAATTTACAGTTATTTTTATTGTATGTTCTAATCCAAATTCTGAACCATCATTAAGTAATATTTTAAAAGAATCTTCTCAATAAAATCAAGGATTTGGAGTGTATGTATATGTTCAATCTTGATTTATTATTAGTGTTCCATTTTCAGTAGTAGTGATTAATTCTATCGTAAAATTTTCGGAATCTACATCTGTAATATTTAGGTTTCAAGAAAATATTGTATCTTGATCAAAAGAAGCACTTGGTGTATTCACTACAGGAGAATCAGCAACGTCTATTATTGTCATAGATATGAGTTTTTCAAAACTATGTTCTCCGTCAGATACAGAAATAATAAATGAATCATCTCAATAAAAATCTTCAGTAGGAATATACGAAAAGGTTCAATCCTCATTAAAATCTAGAACTCAATTTTGAGTTGTTTTAACCAGTGAAATATCTAAATCTTCAGAATCTATATCAATTATTTCAATAATTCAAGTATATTCCAAATCTTCAGTAACTATTATTTCTATTTCACTTATAACTGGTATATCATTGACTGGATCAACAGTAATCTTGATTATTTCTTCTACTTCAATATCTCCATCTGATATTTTTACTGTAAAACTATCTTCTCAGAAAAAATTTTTTTCTGGTTTATATTCATAAGTTCAATCTGCATTTAAAACAAGTTCTCAGTTTTGTACGTCTACGAATAGTTCTAGATTAATATTTTCAGAGTCAATATCTTGAGCGTCTATATCTCAAGTGTATATAGTATCTTCAGTGGTAGTGACACTTAAATTATTAGCTGTTGGCTCGTCATTTATCGGTTTTACAATTATATTGATTTTTTTCTGAGTGACAGCATCTCAATCAGAAACATCTAGAATAAAAGAATCATCTCAAAAAAAGTCATCCTTTGGTTTATATGTATAACTTCAATCATCATTAAAAACTAGTTCTCCATTTTGAGTAGTTGTGATTATTTCCATACTGATATTGATTGAATCAATATCAACAACCTCTATTTGTCAGTTATATGTAATATCTTCATTCACATTAAAACTTGAACTAATAATTATGGGAGCATCATTTACATTATTTATTGTGATTTCAACTAATTGTTCTACGGTATTTGTTCAGTCTGAGACTTCTACAAGAAATGAATCATTTCAATAAAAATCAGGATTAGGTGTATATATGTAAGTTCAATCTTCATTCAGTGTGAGTTCTCAATTTTCAGTTGTAGTTATTAATACAATACTGATATCACTAGAATCTATATCACTTACATTAATTGCCCCTGTATAAATATCTCATTCTTCAATGATGAAATTTGGGTCGCTTATTATAGGTTCATCATTCACTTCGATAACATTTATATTGACGATGTGTTCAAAATCATCAATTCCATCATCAATTTTTATAGTAAATTTATCTGCACCACTATATTCTTCTTTTGGAAGGTATTGATAACTTCAATCTTTATTAAATACTAAACTTCAGTTTTGAACATCATTTATTAGAGTGAGAGTAATCTCATCTGAGTCTATATCAGTTACATTAATTTGTCATGAAAATTCTGTATCTTCAAGAGTTGAAAAATCACTATTTTCAACTTCGGTTAGATCATTACTTGAATGTACTGTTATTAGTATTTCTTGATTAACTGAATTTTTTCAATCAAATACAGAAATAATAAGTGAATCATCTCAATAAAAATCTTCATTTGGAGTATATTCAAATGATCAATCTGAGTTTAAATCAATATTTCAATTAATAGGTGTTGTTATGTTTGAATAAGTTAACTCGGTTCATTTATAGTGATCAGCTGTAATTTTTCATTTATATGTTTTATCTTCATCCAATTCAAAACTATTGAATGTAGGAACAGGTTTAAAATATATATCAATAGAATTATCAATATATTCAAAGTTTTTAACAGTAGATTTTTCTAAAGATACATAAATTTCTCTAAAATCTATACTTTCTCAATTTAATAAAATTAAATCAATATCTTCTGCATAAGTAATCCAGTTTTCTCAATCGAGACTATATTCTATGTTTGAGTTTAACTGTGATATGACTAATTTTATATAACATTTTTCATCTATAATTTTATTTTCTAATAAAACGAAATTATTTTCAAGTAATACAGATTCTAAAGATTGACTAAGATCTTCTTGAATTCAAGAATGTATTGCATCAAGAGTTCCATCAATTCTAATTTTATCTTCAGCAAGGCTATTATCAATAACCATATCATAACTATTTATGTCTGCTATACTTAATATTGAATCATTATTAATATCTTTTGCTCACATTGATACAAGAATCTCTCTTATTTTTTCTTTTGTTTCTTCTGTTTTTAATAATCAATTGATATCTAATAAATTTGCTAGATTCTCATTATTTACTCCAAGTAAAATATTTATCACTTTTGTTGTAAGCGGATTTGTTATAGAATCTTTTATTTGATTAAATCAATCTGGGAAAAATATTCTCATATTTCCATTCACTATAATATCTGTGTCATTATTAATGTCTCCATCATCATCTGGATCAATATCAGTTCAAAAAGAAGCTTTAGCAACAATTGGTGAATATTCATTCAATCAATTAGTTGCTAAAGCTTCTTTGAAGTCGTTAATTACTATTTCATATTCTCAATTAGAGTCGGTAACAGCTGAATACAGTAAAACTGATTCAGTGGAGAATAAATCTACTGTTGATCATTCAACAGTTCCTGCTTGTACTTTTGCTTTTATAGTTTTAACTACGATTGGTGTTACGGGGACAAGAGTATTGCTTGCCTGATTTTCAACTGTATCACTTCATCAACCTCATCATCCGCATCAGGCAATTGATAAAAGTAATGCAAAAGAAGTTTTTTTAATAACGTTATTTGAGGATTTATTCTTAAAATTTAACATATGAAAAATTAGATAAAAAGTAATAAAAAATTTAAAAAAATATCTTAAAAAAATAAATGTATTAACTAAGATAATTTTAATTATATTAATACGAATATATGTATTGTCAATAACTTCTTTATATTCTATACCAATAAACAATATTATGATGATAATAAAATTAAAATAGAATATTTTTATAATTAATTGTATGGATAATGTATAAAATAAGAGAACAATTCTATGAAAAAAACTAAATTTATATTAGTTAATATATTTATCATTCATATGTTAATGATACTTGATATTAGTAAAAATTATTATTCAAGAAGGTATTATTTTTTGCAAAAAATATTCTTAAGAGTACAATACTTTCATAAAGTTAATAATAATTTACCATAATATAAATGGCTTATAATAAAAGTGAATCTGGAGAAAAGAAAAATTTTTATACTTCTCAAAAATGAGGAACTAAAGATAAAAGTAGAGACTATAAAAAGAAAAAACATAGTTATACTGCAGCAAAAACTGAAAGAATAGCTCCAGAATCTGATGACGTAATAGGAGTCTACGCTCAAGGAAAAGGAGAATATGGTTTTGTTGATGTAGAAACTCAAACTGAAAACGGAATAGAAAAACAAGGGTATTATGTATTCGGGAGAAATTCTATGAATGCTATGACTTGAGATAGAGTATTGGCAAAAATCAAAGAATTTAACGGAAAAAAAGAAGCTGTTATCAGACAAATTATCAGACATAGAAAAGAACCAGTTGTTGGTGTTTTTACTTCATCTGGAAATTTTGGTTTTGTTGCACCTAATGATAAAAATATTAAAAAAGATATTTTCGTGCCAGGGAAACTTACAAAAGATGCAAAAGATGGTGACGTAGTTGCTGTTGAAATTATGAAATGGGAAGGACGTTCTCCAGAAGGAAAAATCACAAAAATACTAGGAAAATTAGGTGAAAAATGAGTAGATATTCTATGAGTAGCTATGGAAGCAGGGACAAGAATTGATTTTTGAAGAGCAGTAGAGTTAGAAGTTACAAGCTTAACAAAAAAAATAACTGACAGAGATTTGAAAAATAGAAAAGATCTCAGAGATTTATTTACTATCACAATCGATGGATCAGATTCTAAAGATTTAGATGATGCTGTATCAGTTGAAAAACTAGATAATGGTGGGTATAAACTCTACGTTCATATTGCTGACGTTGCTCATTATGTAAAAGAAGATCATGCAATTGACAAGGAAGCTCGTCGTAGAGGAACTTCTACTTACTTAGTGAATAAAGTAATTCCAATGTTACCTGAAGCACTTTCAAATGGATTATGTAGTTTGAATCCAAATGAAGAAAAGCTTACTCTGACAGCAGAAGTTGAATTAAATACTGCAGGACATATTAAAACCACTAAAGTATTTGAATCAGTAACTAAATCTGATTATAGAATGACATATAAAGAAGTAGATCAAATATTAGGATCAAATCCAGTATCAAAATCAGAAGAAAAGCTTGAAAAATTAGTTGTTTGAAATAAATTAATGTTTGGATGAGATGTATCAAAACAATTAGTTGAAATGTTAGAAAACTCTGAAAAATTAAGACAAATAATTGCTGTATATAAAAAAGAACTTGGAGTGTTAAATTTCAATTTCCCTGAAAGTAAAATAGAAGTAGATGATAACGGAAATCCAGTAGCATTTACTCAATATACACGTTATAATTCTAATAAAATTATTGAAGAATTCATGATTGTGGCAAATGAAGCTGTATCTAAAAAATATCAAAATTTACCATTTTTATATAGAATTCATCCAAAACCAAGTGAAGAAGATGTAGATAAATTATTCACTTCTATGGCTAAATTTGGTGTAACAGTTCCAGCAGGGAGAGAATTATTACCAATAGATGTTCAAAGAATCCTAGATTCTGTTGCATGAGATTCAAAAGAAAAACTGCTGGCACGTTTAGTTCTCAGAAGTTTAACTAAAGCAACATATTCACCAGATGCAGAAGGGCATTTTGGTCTCGCACTTGATTATTATAGTCATTTTACTTCACCAATTCGTCGTTATCCTGATCTTCAAATTCATAGAATTATCAAAGAACAAATTCATAGAAAACTAGATGTAAATAGAAAAAAACACTATGATCTGATTCTAGATAGGGTAGCAACGAAATGTTCAGATGCAGAAGTAAGAGCTGAAAAACTTGAATACAAAGTAAGAGATCTTATGGCTTGTAAATATATGAAAAATCATATATGAAAAGAATTTAAATGAGTTGTTTGAGGTGTTATCGGATCAGGAATATTTGTAGAATTAGAAAATACAATCGAATGATACGTAGAACTCAATGATCGTTTCGGAAGAGCTGATTTTATCTTTGATGTTGAGATTATGACTCTTGAAAATCAAATTACAGGACAGAAATATACAATTTGAAATGAAGTAACAATTATAGTTACATCAGTAATAGAAGAAGAAGGAAAAATTAATTTTGAAATAGCATAAAAAGAACGATCTCAAATCGTTCTTTTTTTGTTTTATATAATATATTATGATACAATTTATTTAAATATCATTAAATAGAACTATCATGAATTTAGATCAAAATATATCACCAACTGAAATTACACAACAACCAACTGAGATTATTCCTCTACCACTTGATAGAAAAACTAATTTAGTAGGTAAAACTCAAGAAAAATTAAAATTTCTTAAAGAAGATATGCAAACTATTTCAAATTTGAAATTTTTAGAAGAAGTTACATTTGAGAATAGATTGAAATATATAACAGAATGAAATATAGATTCTGATAATATTTCAGCGAATCAAAAAATTGAGTTTAATTTTTCATTTAATTCAGAATTACCAAATGAAAATTTATATCTCCGTACCACTGCCTGACAAGTACTCCCAACCACTATTCAGTCAGTTGTAACTGGTTGAAAGGAATATTCAAGAACATCTTTAAGTGGGGAACTATTTGCAAAGGATGGAAAGAGATTAATTATTCATGATAAGACTCAGATAACTATAGGAGCTCTTAGATGAAAAACTGAATTTAAAGAAATCGCAACAAGAGATGCTAAAAAATTAAAAGAAGTTAATATACCAAAAGAATATACTAAAATAATCGAAGCAAATTGAAAATTATTAACTAAATCTATTAGTAAATGAGTAGATCCAGAATTAGTAGTACAATTATTTTCAACATATTTTGGTAAATCATCAATTGATACTATTGATATGAATAGACAAGAAAATTTTCTCACACAAATAGATAGAGTGATTTGATATATTAATATTGAAGAAAAAAGGATAGATAAAAATAATATGTCTGATGAAAATAAAAAATTATTAGAAAATAGTATTTGATCAGAATACGCTATGGAATCTTTAGAAAATAATGAACTGAATACTGATTATGTTGGAAATTATCATGAATATCCAGAACTTTCTAGACTAGGAAGTAATTTATGAATTAAAAACCCATGATTTTTATATGCTTTTTGGTCAGTAGAATCTTCTTTTGGTACCGATACTAATGAGCGTTATGAGGAACATCTTGATACATCGAGTATTTGAATGTTTCAAATACTGAAGACTAATTTAGAATGACATTGAGATCTAGTAACTCAATTAAGTAATAATCCAGCAGATAAATCATTAAATCTTCAAGCATTAGAGATATATCTATCAGATAATCCTAATCTGATAGCAGCTATTAATAATTATGATATACATGAAGTGTCAAAAATATATAATTGACCAAAATACAAAGATGGAGGTTATCATATAAAATTACAAAAAGCATTAAATCAATATAATAATTATAAAAATAGAGGTTCATTAGACAGAGCAGCGTAAATATGTATTCATTGTCTCAATAAATTATACAAAAAATATACTTTTTTATGTTAAAAACTAAAAAGCCTTCTGAATATATTCAGAAGGCTTTTATTTAAGCCAAAATCGGCATACAAAACTATTTGACTTCAATGAATATATAAATATAATTTTAATTAGTTACTATTACGTTTTTCGTAATCTGGTAAAAAAATATTTTTAATATAAATATTATGAATAAAATTAATCAATTAGCTCAAGCAACATTACTGACTGCAGCATTAAGTACTGCTCCAGTAGCTGCAGAATGAATAGGTAAAGCTGTTGAAGCAGGTAAAGCAAAAACAACAGCTGTTTTAGAATGTGGAAAATTAAAAACTCAATTAACATCACAAGAATTATTACAAAAATGCATTGCTGACAAATCTACTAAATTAGAAGTTTGAGATCAAAGCGAAGAACTAATTGTCCAATCAAGAGAACAATTATTTGCATTAATGTCTACAAATTGATATTCTCAAGATACTATTGATCAAGCATTAACAGATTATGATTTTCTTATGCAAGAAAAAGAATGATGAATGCTTGTAAAACATGAATTAGTTTCATGATATGAATCAAAAAGTGATTTAAGATCACTAGTAAATGATGGTAATTTATTACCAGAAGCTAGTTTTGTAGATTTTTTACCAGAAGGTGATACAGAATTAACAGCTAAAAATTATGAATTTACTGTAAAAGCTCTTTCCGATTTATCTGATACAGATATCTGGCTAAAAGTTTGAAAATGAGAAAATACTGAAGAATTAAATGAAACACAACTCACAGAATATAAAAAAAATATTAAAAAATTTACTAAACTCTATACAAGGTTACCTAAAACCTGGGATAAACAAGTAACTCAAGGAGTGTTAGATCCTCAAGCTTTTCAAAATTTTATTGATTTGTTTAACCAAAGTAAAGATAATATAGTTTTTTCAAGTAGAGAAACTTTAAGAAGATTACTTGTAACAAGTGCATCAATTACAAAATATACTCACTTAGTAAGTGAAGATGAATCTCAAGATAAATGAAAAACAGTATATCTTAATAGAGCAATTAAACCTAATATTTCTTCTCAAGTATGGGAATATTCTATGTTAACAAAATCTGAAGAGAATAACTCATCAGCACTAAAAGTTACATATAGTTATGAATGAGATACTAAAAACGGTACAAGAGTATATGCATATCTACCAGAACAAAAATTAACAGAATTATCTCAATCATTGTACTCAAACGACCTAGAAAAAACTAATATCATTTCAGGTTCTTCACATGATTCTATGTTAGTCCTACAAGATAGAGTAGGGAATTTCAAAAAAAGACATGCTTCGTATTTAAAAAGAATGGAATTGATTGCTAATAAAACAAGAATTGCACAAGAAAGGGAAACTACTGCACAAGAAAGGGAAACTACTGCACAAGAAAAATTTTATTTACAAAAAATGTGAGATATAATGGATCAGTCTATGGTTGTTATGGCTAATATTGAAGATTTTGTAAAAACTGGTTCTATTAAACAAGCAGATACTGAATTTGAAACACTAAATGAATTAAAAAAACAAGCGATAGTATTAAATGATGAGATATGAATATCATCTGAAAACTTTAGAAAAATGTACGTTACATATGTATCGTGATTAGATAAGTTAGAAAAAAAATATACTGAAAAATCTCAATTACTTTCTTCATTATAAGAGATAACTTATGTTATCTCTTTTTTTATGTCTAAAAAGATACATTATTTGAGTTATTTATCTACTTGTGATAATATATGTTAAATATAGTATTTAATCATATATTATGTCAATTGAAGGATGAAATAATTCTGATACAGCAGATATACAATCAAATCAACCGAATTTAAATGAATCAATGAATAATCAAGAAAATTTGATTATAGATTTTTCTGATATTTCAGAAAAACTTTCTCCTCTGATTCCAGATGAATTACAAGATGATTTTTCATATTTAGAGGATGCTTTTGATATGTTAGAGGAGGATCAAAAACAAGAGTTGTTAAATGATCTTAAAGAACCAGAATACCTTTGAGCTATAGCAGAAGTATTTATTTTAAATATTACAGAGGAGTTAGAAATTATTATATATGAAATTTGAAATTTAAAGGAAAAAGTAGAATGGGAAAAGGAAAAAGTAGAAGGGGAAAAGGAAAAAGTAGAAGGGGAAAAGGAAAAAGTAGAAAATAATAATTTACAAGAAGAAAAATCTCAAGAATTTAATGAATTGAATAACGAGATTATTAATTCTATATCAGAAGAATTTGATGCATTGAAAAAATCTCCTGAATGAATATTTATACTGAATCAAGCAAGAATTCAATTAGAGAAGGCAAATCCTTCATTAAATCCTGATCAAATAGATACATATGCTGAAACTTATTTATTACTTGAATACAAAGATAAATTTCTTGAAGGTAAGCCTGATTTAAAAGATGATTTTGAAGCTTTAGATAAAGCAATGAAAGATTCACCTATATTTGAGAATATAGCAATTCCAGAAATTATTCGTGATTCTGATATCCAAATTACTGATAATCAAATAAAGAGTATTGTTTGAACTAATACAGCTCAATGATGAAAAATAAAATTTGATGGTAATATTATTACTGTTTGAGATCAAGAATATGTCGAAGGGGATAATGGTAAAATGACAAAGTCTATTGTTTCAGAAAATGGGAATTATAAACTCCCTACAGCCATAGAGTATAAAACAGATTATTTCTTATTAGCTGAAACTAGAAAACAAAATAAACTTTTGAAAGAGATAGATTCTCAAATGGACACTCTCAACGTGGATTTATGAATGTTGCAATCAATGTTGGCAGAAGAAAAAAACAACTTATCTACAGAAAATGATCCAGACCTTAAAGAAGGTATTCAAAGAGATATAGATGCTCTTCAATCAAAAATTAACATTATAGAATTAGAGTTAATTAGCCTAGAATCTCAAAAAAATGAGTGTATAGCGAGAATAAATGATTTAAAAGAAGAAGAAAGATTATGATATAGAGATTCATTAAACGAACAAACAAAACAAGATGATAAAAGAAGAGAGGTACTGAAATTCATAAAACAAATATGACTTGATGTTATTGATCAATCAGATTTGGAATTAATATTAAGAGAAGTTTCATGAACTGAAATTGATATGTGAATTACAGGATTAGATGAGTGAAATATAGACTTAGCAAATGGAATTTTTTGACAAAGAGAAGGACTTTGAATGGATGTAATGAAAGGGAATTTATTAATGTTCTTTAATAGAATAATTTCATGAAATGAAAAAGAACCATTAATCCTTTCTCAATATAACGGTGCAGTTTCAGAAAAAACTGAAGAACGTAAAGATATTGTAAATATGTTAAAAAATAATGATATCATTAACGGTACTTGAAATATTAATATTGAAACTATAAGAGCTAATTTAAGATGATTAGATAAACAAGAAGAAACAATAAAAAAATAACAACTAACTAAAACACGACAATAAAGAGAAAAAACACACAATAAAAGAAACAACTTTCCATATCATGTAAAAAGAATATAATAGGTATATGAAAATAATATTTTGTAAATGTATATATTTCGTATATACTATATCTACATATATTTAATAACAATAATATTATGGCAAAAAAGGAGTTCGAAGAACTAGTTCTCGATAAGTTAGGTTCAATAGAATGAGATATATCAGGTATTAAACAAGATGTATCAGAACTAAAACAAGATGTGTCAGAACTAAAAGTAGATGTATCAGAATTAAAAGTAGATGTGTCATGATTAAAGCAAGATATGTCGAAAGTAAAAGATGATCTGATGATTCTTGATGTAAAAGTAGATAGACTTGATACTAAAACGACATTGATGAATAAAAAAATAGATGGATTATATGATGAAAATAATAATCTTAGAAATTCTATAGATTTGAATTCTCGTTATATTCACCACGCATTCGAAAAAATATCATAAAACCTAGTGAGATAAATCTAAAATTAAACACATAAAAAAAGTATATAATAATCATTTTTATACTTTTTTATTTCTCTTAAGTATTTCTTAAGGTAAAACCGTATTATGTTTATGCCTTGCGTAAAGGGCAACATAAATGCTTTGTGTTTTTCATAGAAAAGACTGTTAATTCAGTCTTTTATTTTGCTTAATTTTCTTCCGCTTGTAAAGAGGGAGATGCCTGAAAGGCAGAGGGAGTTATTTTTATAAAATACTTTTCTAATACTTTTAAGATTTTCCTAAGGTTATTTTAAGGATACTTCGTTATTATATAAAAGCTAAGGGTTTGGAGAGGAGACCTTTACAGCCGGGAAGAGGGCAATTCAAAAGGAGGAATGTTGCTTTCTTTTTTTTTGTTTATAAATATACTGAGGTAAACTTTAATTTAAAAACCATATTTCTTCCTTTTGCAAAGGAAGTACCCGAAGGGGGATGGATTAAAACCATAAGACAGTATGAAACAAAAAATATTCACGATACTAGAAGAATTACAAATACCATATACAAACTATGAACACGAACCAGCATTTACATGTGATGACGCAAAGGGGATAGAAATACCAGGAAAGAGAGTGAAAAGTTTGTTACTAAAAAATAAACAAAAAAATAACTTTTTTATGGTAGTAATCGAAGATGAAAAACGTCTGGATTCAAATATAATCAGAAAATATTTTTGAGAAAATAAAATCAGCTTTGTATCTGAGGAATTGATGATTGAAAAAATCTGAGTAAGACCTGGTCATGTGAGTCCGTTTGCGATGATCAATAATATTGAAAAAGATATCGTGATAATATTTGATGAATCACTAAAATGAACTGAGATAGGTATTCATCCATTACAAAATGATAACACAATTGTTATAAAAATAACTGATGTGCTAGATTTCTTAGAAAATATTTGAGCGAAATATTGCTCTATAAAATTATAAAAAACTTCCAATTCTGGAAGTTTTTTTATTTCATTGATTGAGATAGTATTGTTTTATTGTATGTTGGTGTAAAAATTTTGACTTGTTCTAATGCTTTTTTCTTAGCATCTTCAGATTTAAATTCTATAAATATTTCCAGATGTAAAATGAAATAATTATATGCATTCATAGCTATATTATATTCTTCTAACGAAATTGTTTCTGATAATATAAGTGAATTAAGTTTTTCTACTATGAGAGTTTGAATTTTATAGGGAGAATTAAGGGGTCTTTTATTTTTAGGAGAATAGATTATATTTCATGCAATGGTATTTTTATTTACATATTCAAGTTCTAAATCTCTTTTAGCTTTGATTCATTCAATAACTAATGGTAAGTTTGAGAGAATTATTTGTTTAGTATTTATATCTTTAGTTTTTATATATTTTTCTAGATTTATAAAAACTTGATAATATGCGAGACTATATTTATCATATTCATTTCTTAATTTCGAATCTAAGGATAAGAAATATTTATAATTGATTGGAGCTAATTCTAAAAATAATTCATCAGATATTTTTTGTATAGCAGATGTTTTTATTTTATTGTCTAATGTTTTCTTTAATGTCAAAAATGTAACTCCTTGTGATGAAGTAATATTAGAAGCTTCTACATAACTGAATCAAGTCAGATGTATTATTACTCATAGAATGAGTATTTTTGAGAATATTTTTTTTACCATAATAGTAAGATATTAGTGTTATATATATTTATTCAATAAGTAT
>Ga0233426_10001483_pt1 | contig 21443 bp, 26 predicted proteins | sample SI_118_April2016_6_FD_179875 | JGI IMG/M metagenome (GOLD analysis project Ga0233426, IMG submission 179875) | Seawater microbial communities from Saanich Inlet, British Columbia, Canada - SI_118_April2016_10_MG | ecosystem: Environmental > Aquatic > Marine > Inlet | place: Canada: British...
GCGCTGGAACTGACCGCATTGGGCCACACTGTCTACAATGAACTACGCGAAGAAGCGCGGCGCTATGATCAGGCGATGTCAGATCAAATGACACCCGAGGAACGCGATGTGCTGACGAAACTATTGGTGCGCCTCAGTCCGTAAGGTGCGTGATATCACGCACCCTCCCTTAGAAATTGACCGTTACGCCGGGTAGGTTCAGCGACTTCATAAGATCGCGCAATTCCTGACGCGCGGCGACATTGGAAATGTTCATCTGCTTCACACCAACGTCTTTCAGATCAAGCAGCGTCAAACCACGCGGAAACAATTCGCGAAAAATCACGCGCTCGTTAAAACCGGGTGCCACGCGAAACCCAATGCGCTTGGCCAACTGTTCAATGGCGGCCTGCATTTTCTGTTTATTCACCATGTTCTGCGCGCCCATACGGTTGCGCAACACGATCCAGTCGATTGGGGGTAGCTTGGCCTGCGAACGCAGCTGACGCGCGTTCCATACCATCTCTGAATACACCGAAGGTCCTTCAATCTTGACGCCGTCCGTGTCGATGTGGGCCAGCAAATCAAAGTCGATGAAACTATCGTTCAAAGGCGTGACAAGCGTGTCGGCCAGTGAATGTGCAACTTGGCTTAGGCGCGTATGCGAACCGGGACAATCAATCACAATGAAATCACAATCGGATTCCAGCGTTGCGACAGCCGCAGACAAGCGATGATCATACACGTTTTCGCCCGGGCGCAGATTGCTTTGATCAATCTCGGGCAATTCACGATAATCAGGACAAGGCAGATCGACGCCGACTTCTTTTAGAAACGACTGGCGATTAGCGACATAGCGCCCAAATGTTTTCTGTCGCAGGTCAAGATCCAGCACGCCAACTTTGTGACCCATCCGCGAGAGCGCTGTGGCAACATGCATCGACACAGTCGACTTTCCTGCCCCGCCTTTTTCATTTCCCACTACAATAATATGCGCCATGCGATTGTTCCCCAGAACCTTTATTCATTAAGGAATTAGGGCATGCGCTGTGCAAACGGAAGGGGCAGTCGCATGATTTCACAGAACGTGCCGTCGCTGCGTTCACCTGCCAGTGTGAGGGAAGCAATCGTAAACGGCTGTGTCAGTAAATTTGAAAAGAAATCCTGCGCCGCTTTTTTGGTTCCACTTAATTCATCCACCTTAAGGGGGCCGGTCAAAGTGATGTGAAACCGATAGTCGTCCATGACGTGCGGGTAGCCCCATTTGTCCAAATTCTGGCGTTGCTGATCAGACAACCGTGATCGCGTACGCCGTGCGATTTCTGCATCAGTAAGTGGAGCACGAAACGCATCCAGTCCTGCAACGACCTGCTGTGCCATGTCTTTCACAAAAGTATCATCGCCCTTCAGCGTCAGCGCTAGAAACCGTCCGATGTGCGCAAGCTGTAGTGTACCACTTGGGGCAGGCGGCAAAGCGGCGCATAATTCGGAAAATGCTGTTTTAAGCTGTGGTTCAGTTGCGCCCTCGGCGAGACGAAAAGGGGCTTTGATCGTCGCGTGAAATCCATATTTTCGCGGCCTTTGCGTGGCGCGCGCCAAATCCACGCCGCTAAACTCGGGCTGGGCAACCATGGCACCAGCTCCAATATCCCACCCCAGCCAAGCCGCGCCTTTGTTCGCGGGCGCACCGTCAAACGTGTAATAAACTGCGTACCGTTCAAACATTGTTGGTCTTTCGCGTGGCAAGGTACACGCCAAGGGATGCGACGGCCAAACCGATCCATGCGATTGGGGGCATCCGTTCCCCCAGCAAAACCCAAGCCGTCAGCGCAGCCAATGGCGGAACCATAAAGAACAATGCAGAGACCCGGCTGACATCCCCTGCTCGGATCATGGCCAGCAAGAGGCCAACCGCAATAAGTGAGTTGCCGATCACAAGATACGCAAGGGCTGCAATGAACGCTCCTGTCCACTCAACCTGAAAAGTGTCTTGCAGCGCGAGTGCAGGCAAAATCCCTAAAAAACCAGCTGTGTAACCCACCAGATTTGCGGTTACGGGATGATGGCTAAGTCCAAAACGTTTTTCCCAAAGGGATCCGCTTGTAATGCCAAGCAACGCAATCGCCGAAAACGTCAGGCCAAGCAGTGTGGGGGGCTCGATTTCTGTGCGTGATCCAATGACCAGCAAGGTTCCGGCAAGGCCAAGCGCAAGCCCGATCCAGCTTTTGCGACTGATAACCTCTGTCGTCCAAAACGGGGCAATCAAGGCAACAAGAATTGGTTGAAACGACATGAATAGCGCAAGTGTTCCCGCGCCAACGCCTGAATTGAAGGCGTAGTAATTCATTCCGAAGTAAACGGCCTGCAACAGAAAGCCGACGAACGCCAAATGCAGCCAGTCAGCGCGTGTTTTAGGAAGCGGTGGGCGCAGAACCGCAAACAAGATCGCCATGATGACAATCACGCACCCAAACCGCAGCGCCAGTAGCGTCATGGGGTCCGTGTATTGTAGGCCAATTTTGGCGACAGAATATCCCATCGACCATAGGATCAAGAATATGAACGGCGCGAGGGTTAGCCAAAGGGGGCGGGTCGGCATGTGCTTTGTCTCGCTCAGAAAAGTGTGTTCGATTTCAGGGCCTAGTCGTGCGCCGAATGTTTTCCCATGTCCATAGATTGACGGCGATTCCGCGATTCACTACTTGAGCGTGTATGAAGTTACCTGTTTTGTTGTTTGTCCTGTCTGGCCTTGTTTGTGTGTTTGGCTATCTGGTTCCTGCGTGGTCTGATGTTCTTCTTGCAAGTGGTCCTGCCGCGCTCGCGAGTGGCTGGTTGGTCTGGCGGGCATGGCGACGGCCCGATTGGATCATCGTTGATGGCTCCAATGTGATGTATTGGAAAGACAATACGCCCAAAGTCGAACCGCTTCTGGACGTCATCCATCTTTTGCGTAGTCAAGGATTGTCGGTCGTTGTCTTCTTTGATGCGAACGCAGGGCATCTTTTGGCGGGCCGATACCTGCACCATGATGCGTTTGCAAAGCTTCTAAAGCACCCCGAAAAACATATCATGGTCGTGCCAAAAGGGACGCCTGCTGATCCCTACATTCTAAAAGCAGCGCAAGGCTATCGCGCGCGTATTGTGACGAATGACCAGTTCCGCGATTGGGCAGAAGAGTATCCAGACGTTGGGAACGCCGGTTTCTTGATCAAAGGTGAGTATCGATCGGGTCAGCTCAGCCTTGATCTGGCTTAGCCTCGCAACGAAAAACGCCGCCCCAAAATGGAACGGCGTTTCTGCAAATTCGAAAAGTAACTAAGCTTAGAAGCCCAGACCTTCGTATTTCTTCTTAAACTTGGAAACACGTCCGCCAGCATCCATCAAGCGTGTGCCGCCACCAGTCCATGCTGGGTGCGCAGACGGGTCGATGTCGAGTGCAAGTTGGTCGCCCTCTTTACCGTAAGTGGATTTCATCTGGTGGATCGTACCATCGGTCATTTTGACATTGATGATGTGATAATCTGGGTGAATATCGTTTTTCATGAATGCTCTCCTTAACCCTTAAGTGGCTTATAAGTTGTATCTTCAGCGATACGTGCGGACTTACCGCGACGTGAGCGCAGATAGTACAGCTTGGCACGACGAACGCGGCCACGGCGGACTACTGTGATGCTGTCTACGTTTGTTGAATGCAATGGGAATACACGTTCCACGCCTTCACCAAAGGAAATCTTGCGAACTGTGAAAGAACCGGCAACGCCTTTGCCGTTCTTGCGCGCGATGCACACGCCTTCATAGTTCTGAACACGAGAGCGCGTGCCCTCGGTTACTTTATAGCCAACACGAATTGTGTCTCCGGCTTTGAAATCAGGAAGGTCTTTCCCGAGTGCGGCGACCTGTTCGGCCTCCAGTTGTGCGATAAGATTCATGTCTCATCTCCTATGTATGCTCACGGTTATATCCGCGAAGGTTTATGCGTCCTCAGAGCTCTCGGTCTTCATTCGGGTCCCTGTTGTGCACCGCACACCAAGCCCGCCAGAGATCAGGTCGTCTTGTCTTTGTTAGCCTTTCGGCCATGGCCTGCCGCCAAGTCGAGATCTTCGCGTGATGTCCAGACAGAAGCACTTCTGGTATCTCGCGTCCCTTCCAGGTCGCAGGTTTCGTATACTGTGGATGTTCTAGTAACCCATTCGAGAACGATTCGTCCTCGGTAGATTCGTAGTTGCCAAGCACGCGCGGTATAAGCCGCACCGTTGCATCAATCAAGGCCTGCGCTGCAATCTCGCCGCCTGTGAGGATAAAGTCACCAAGGGATACTTCCTCGATGTTGTATTCTTCTATCACGCGTTCATCGACACCCTCGAAACGTCCACATAATAGCGTGATACCATCGCACTGCGAAAACCTGCGTGCCATCGCCTGATCCATCGGTTTGCCGCGTGGGGAAAGATAGACAACGGGCCAGTTTCCTTTGGCGCTTTCAGCGGCATGGTCCAGCGCTTTGCCCAACACATCTGCGCGCAAGACCATCCCCGCACCGCCACCGGCTGGCGTGTCATCCACATTGCGATGCTTAGTCTCTCCGAAGGGTCGCAGATCAATCGTGTCCATCTGCCATAGCCCTTCTTGCAGGGCTTTCCCCGTCAAGGACGCGCCCAAAACACCGGGAAACGCATCAGGAAACAACGTCAAAATCTGCGCACGCCACACACCTGCCAATTCTGGCGTCGGCGTCATCAATTCACGCGGTTTGAACGTCTGGCGGATCGCCTTGCGGCCATGGGAACGGGGGGTATCGGTCATCTCAAACCACCTTTAGCCCAAGCTGACCGAGCAGATCAGCGGCTTGGCCCTTAGAGATGATCGCGCCTTTGAAGCGACGTGCGTCGCTCATCTGCAAGCCACCCAAGTCGCTAGAGCGCAAATCGGCACCTTGGAAATTGGCGTCCGTGACGATGCAATCGCGCAAGGAACACGCGTCCAGATAGCTGTCTTTGAAGTTGGCATTGGATAGGTCAGCTTGGTCAAAGTTGACCGCTTTAAGGGTTGTGTCATGCATGTCGAGGCCGCGGAGTTGCGCGAGGCCAAGATTGCATTCTGAAAAACTCAAATCCGCGATCGCCATGTCAGTCATGTTTGCGCCGATCAATTTGCAACCGCTGAAACTGACATCATCAAGCTTACTGAATGCAAAATGCGAATTGCTTAGATCGCCGCCTTTGAACTGGACTTGCGACAAACGGGCAGAACGAAACGTGGCTTCGATTGCGCGGCATTCGATGAAATAACTTTCATCTAGGATACAATTGTCCAACCGCGCACCGTGCAAATCGCATTTCTTGAATGTCCACTCCGTCAGATCGCAGTCTTGAAAATCAACGCTTTCCAGCTGACAAGATTGCAAATGCACAGGTTCGCCCATGGCTGCAAATTTCTGGATTTCTTTGGCACTAATCGCGCGGTCCGTAATGACGTGTGAATTGCTCATGCTATTCAAACAACCCAACGGGCGGGTCGGTGATAAGACGGCGCGCTTTTAGATCAATCGTGGGAACGGCTTCCAACGTAAACGGCAGCAAAACCGCCGTCTTCAAATTAGGCCCTTGGATCTCTAGCAAATCGCCCGCACCGTGGTTCTGCACGTTCTTCACATGGCCCAAAGTGACGCCGCCTGTATCGACGACCTCTAATCCTTCAAGGTCCGTGTGGTAGTATTCATCGTCAGGCAGCGCAGGCAATTGCGCACGCCGCGCGAATAATTTTTCACCGCTCAGCGCGTCGGCTTGTTCTTTGGTGGACACGCCCGTCAGGCGTACCGAATACCCGTTTTTCACAGGCCCAATCAACGTCACGCCGTAGCTGCGACCATCCTCAGTCACCAAAGGACTGTAATCTGCAATGTCGGAAGGCTGCGCGCAAAAGCTCTTCAGGCGCACATCGCCGCGCACCCCAAAAGAACCGCCGATAGAGCCTACGCAAATCAGATCATCACTCATTTCGATACTCCTCGGCAGATGCCGCTTGTCATTGTGCCACCCGCGTCACCGCATTTTTCTAGGGCTGCGTTTCGCTCGGAAAAGACGCCCAGCACGAAGGCTACGCCGAACATAATCGGTAAACGGATCAAACGGAACATCTCAAAGCCTTCTCTACAAATGCAAAAGACGGCGCATATTCTGCGCCGCCCTTCGTTTTCAGATCAAAGAGCGGTTTACTCTTCTGCAGCAGCTTCTGCTGGTGCTTCTTCAGCAGGCGCTTCTGCAGGGGCCGCAGCCGCTTCAGCCGCAGCTGTTGCTTTTGCAGCTTTCTCTTCTGCACGTGCAACGGCTTTCTTACCCGGTGTACCCTTCTTAGGGTTCGCGCGGTCCTTCTTCTCAAGCAGGCCAGCGGCCTCCAACATACGTGACACACGATCAGTTGTCTGAGCGCCTTCGCCCAACCAGTACTGAATGCGCTCAACGTTCATCTTCACGCGCTCTTCGTTATCTTTCGCGAGCAGTGGGTTATATGTGCCCAACTTTTCGATGTAACGACCATCGCGTGGCATACGGGAATCCGCAGCAACGATACGGTAAAAAGGACGCTTTTTTGAGCCGCCGCGGGCGAGACGAATTTTCATGGCCATGGTGTAGTACTCCTAGTGTTTTATCTTAATGGGCGCGTGAGATCACTGACCCTATGATTGGTGTCGTTTATGGTGATGGATAACTTCCTCAATGATGAAATTGAGAAATTTCTTGGCAAATTCAGGATCAAGATTGGCCCTGTTTGCAAGGTCTTCCAGCCGCGCAATCTGCGTGGCCTCGCGGGTGGGATCGCTGGCAGGCAAAGCGTGCTCTGCCTTCAGCTTGCCCACGGCTTGGGTGTGTTTGAACCGCTCGCCTAGCGTGTAGACAAGGATCGCATCAAGGCGATCAATGCTTTCGCGGTGCTCTTTAAGCACTTCTGCGGCTTTGATGACAGCATCAGTCATTTGGCATCTCCTGATTTAGGATGGCGGTAGATATCGGCACCTTCGCCTAGCAAAATACCCTTGCGTTCAAACGTAGCGCCAAGGCGTGTGGCCAGTGCGATTGAGCGGTGATTTACCGGATCAATGTAGCTGATAACGCCGTTCAAATCGAAATGCTTGGCACCATGTGCACGCGCCGCACTTGCGGCTTCAAAGGCGTAACTTTTGCCCTCGTAACCATCGTGAATATTCCAGCCAAGTTCGGGTTCATCCCAACCTTCGCGGAAAATGAAGCCACAGGCACCGATCATGCGATCATCGCCCTTATGGTGGATGTGCCACATCCCGAAACCGCGCAAGGCCCAGTGGCCGATACCATTCGAAATTACACGCCAGCAATTTGCGCGATCCAGCGGGCCGCCAATCAAATGCGAACGTTCTGATTGGTTGAACTTCTCCAGCGCGTCCAGATCGCTTTCCAGCGGCGCACGCAGGATCAAGTTATCCGTTTCAATTGTTGGAATTTCAAAGCTGAACAAGGTCATTGCGCGGCCTCATCATTGGTATGGATGTAGGCCAGCATATCGCCATCATGCACAGTGCGCACAGCGCCAAGGCGTTCCGCCAATGCAATCGAGCGCGCGTTGTCTTTGTGAATGTAGCTTGCCAGTTCCGCCAAATCGAGTGTTTCAAACGCAAACGCGCGCGCCATTTGCGCGGCTTCATGCGCGATGCCCAGCCCTTCGTTCTCCTCGGATACCAAGAAACCCAAATCGATCTGAGCATTGCCTGGCTTTAGATCAAGGAAGACAAAACCAAGCAGATCTTCGCTATCCACATCTTGGATTGCCCAGCCGCCATGACCGTGCAGCATCCACGTGGACGCAAGCTGAATGAAACCATTCCACGCGTCGTCACGGTTAAACGGTCCACCGATGTATTTCGCACGCTCATTGCATAGGATCTCTGTGTAAAGCGGAAAGTCTTCAACGGTTGGTGCGCGCAACAAGAGGGCGTCAGACACCAACGTCGGAACCTGCGCCGCCACGTTTGCAGCGATTGCGGATGGAATGCCTGTCGGGGCTTGTTCATGGCCCAAAGTCACATCAAGCGTCATAGCAACGCCTCCGCCGCGGGGTGACGATACAAGTGATCCAGACCCATTTGCACGTTGTCATACTCACGCTCGAACGTCGCTCCAAGGCGCGTCGCAAGCGCGATAGAGCGCACATTGGATGGAACAATATTCGACGTCATCGTCGTCATGCCAAGGTCAGAATAAGCCCACGCGCGTGCTGCCAAAGCGGCCTCAAACGCGATGCCCTTGCCCTCAAAACCTTCGTACACGACCCAACCAAGTTCTGGCTCTGGCCAACCCTCAGGGTTCCAAATGCCACAAATCCCAGCAGGCTTGCCCGTGATTCTGTCCTCAATCGTCATGTAGCCGTAGCCGTGGATATGCCAGTGACCAATGTTCATCGCAAACCAACGCCACGCTTCGTCACGCTGTGGAATGTACCCGAACCCGATGGAGCGCGCTTCATCCGCTGAGAACGCGATAAACGCTTCTGCATCCGCAATCTCAGGCCCACGCAGGACCAAGCGTTCTGTTTCCAGACGCGGCGCGTTGGTCAACGGCGCTTGTGATATGCGGGACGTGGCGTTCACTTATTTCTTCTTCCCGAAACCAGACAAACCAGGGGGCAGACCCATGCCGCCGCCCAAACCACCAAGTCCACCGGGCAGCTTGCCGCCCATGGCTTTTGCCGCCGCTTCCATTGCCTTTGGGTCCATCTTGGACGGGTCCATGCCAGCAGGCATTCCAGTGCCGCCTTTGCCGCCCATCATGCCCTTCATGGCTTGCTTGAGCATCCCGCCTTTGCCCATCTTCTTCATCATGTCGCCCATTTGGCGCTGCATTTTCAGAAGCTTGTTCAGTTCGGACACTTCCATGCCAGAGCCCTTGGCGATCCGCTTCTTACGCGACGCTTGCAATAACTGCGGATTCGCACGCTCGCGCTTTGTCATCGACTGGATCAGAGCGATCTGTTGCTTGAGGATGCGATCATCAATGCCCGCGCCCTCCATCTGTTTGGCCATCTTACCCATGCCCGGCATCATTCCCATGATACCTTCCATGCCGCCCATTTTCTGCATCTGCTCAAGCTGCGCCTTGAGGTCGTTCATGTTGAACTGACCCTTCTGGAAGCGCTTCATCATGCGCTCGGCTTGCTCGGCCTCGATGGTTTCTTGCGCTTTCTCGACCAGGGCAACAATGTCGCCCATGCCCAAGATGCGGCCTGCAACACGCTCTGGTTCGAACGTCTCAAGCGCTTCCATCTTTTCGCCCATACCGACGAACATGATGGGCTTGCCCGTGACCGCGCGCATGGACAAGGCCGCACCACCGCGACCGTCGCCGTCCATACGGGTCAGGACCACACCAGAAATACCGATCTTGCCGTCGAACTCTTCTGCGACTTCAACAGCGACCTGACCTGTCAGACCGTCGACCACCAAAAGTGTCTCGCGCGGGTTCACCGCATCGCGGACATCTTCGACCTCTTTCATCAAGGTCTCGTCGATCTGCAAACGTCCCGCAGTGTCGAGCATGTAAACGTCGTAGCCGCCCAACGTCGCCTGCTGTTTGGCGCGCTTGGCAATCTGAACCGCGCTCTCACCTGCCACGATTGGTAGCGTATCAACGCCGATCTGCTGACCAAGAATAGCCAACTGCTGCTGTGCCGCAGGGCGATAAATATCGAGCGATGCCATCAAAACGCGCTTGCCATTGCGTTCGGTCAAACGTTTGGCGAGCTTACCCGTGGTCGTCGTCTTACCACCACCTTGCAGACCGACCATAAGGATCGGGGCAGGGGCGTTGTCGATCTTCAACTCGCCCGGCTCGCCTTCGCCACGCAGAACGTGGATCAGCTCGTCATGGACGATCTTAACAACTTGCTGGCCGGGCGTAATGGATTTGGTAACCGCTTGGCCAGTTGCCTTTTCCTGAACCGCTTTGACGAAGTCACGCGCAACAGGCAGGGAAACGTCAGCTTCTAGCAAAGCAACCCGCACTTCGCGTAGGGCCGTTTTTACATCTTCGTCGGACAATGCGCCTGCTTTGGTCAGACGGTCAAAGACGCCGGATAGACGTTCGGATAGATTTTCAAACATGCCTAAGATCCTTTAGCCGACTGCAAGTTAAGACCTATGTAGGAAGGCCCAGCGAATGTTCCAAACGAGAAACGCACCAGTGGGCGCAACGCGCTGACTGGTGGCGATCCTCATGTAATTGAGGACCGGAAGGGTTTTTGCTTCCGGATATAACTGTGCGTCTAGGCTTTGGCACTTGCAGAGTCAACACCAGCGGGTATTTTCGCCCGTACGTCATTGTAATTTTGAACGCTAAAGACAAAGTTGAGAAGGTTACGTGAATCTGCGCACAAAAGGACTGCCATATGGAAAATTGGGACGAAGTTCGCACGGCCTATCAAGTCGCAAAAATGGGGACTGTCAGTGGCGCTGCCGAAGTGCTTGGCGTGCACCACGCGACAGTGATCCGCCACGTGGACGCGTTGGAAGCAAAGATGGGCGTGAAATTGTTCCAGCGACACGCGCGCGGCTACACAGCGACGGAAGCTGGCCAAGATTTATGCCGTGTCGCACAAGCGACCGATGAACAGCTCAGCCAGCTTGCGGGACGTGTCAAAGGCAAAGGTGACGCGGTCTCTGGCGAACTGGTGGTCACGTCCTTGATTGGACTTGCACCTTTGATGGCCCCGACGTTGACCGCGTTTCAAGAAACCTATCCCGATGTCACGCTTCGCTACCTGACGGGCGAACGCTTGTTCCGCCTTGAATACGGCGAAGCACACATTGCGATCCGTGCAGGGGCGGTGCCTGACCAACCAGACAATGTGGTGCAGGATTTCGTGCGCCAGACCGTCGCGCTCTATGCCTCCCAACGCTATGTTGATCGGTATGGTGCGCCGAAAGATGTTAGCGAATATGCGCAGCATCGCTTTGTCGGCCACGACACGCAAAACAGTCGCGCCCCGTTTTATCAGTGGCTGGATGCGAACGTGCCCCGTGAGAATGTTGTGTTCCGTTCAACTGACAATCGCACGACGGAATTGGCGATCCGTGCAGGTGCGGGCCTTGGATTTATGAATATCAACGATGCTGCAAGCCATGAAGGAATGGTGCAGATCGCCCCACCGCGCGAAGAATGGGGATCGCCCCTTTGGTTGGTCACGCATGTCGATTTGCACCGGACAGCAAAGGTTCAGGCGTTCCTGAAATTCGTCAAAGAACACGCGAAAAGTTGGGGTGCCATATGAACGAAGCACTGCGCGGACATGGCGCTATGCTTTTGTTTTCGATCCTTGTGGCCGGATCTTTTTCGCTTGGCGCACTTGCGTCCCCGTTCATTGCACCGGAATTGGTCACTGTCCTGCGCTTTGCGATTGCGGCGGTTCTTCTTGGAACACTTTGCGCAATCCGCGGCGATTTCAAAACTGTCTGGTTCGTCGCAATCTGGCGTTACGTCCTACTGGGCGGCGTATTCGCAACCTATTTCGTCCTCATGTTTGCGGGCCTTAAAACTGCAACACCCGTATCTGCTGCCGCAGTTTTTACGCTGACCCCGATCCTAACGGCGTTCGCCAGCTATATTCTGCTGCGTCAAATCACGACAACGCGGATCGCAGGGGGGCTTTTGATTGGTGCAATCGGCGCGCTTTGGGTCATCTTTCGCGCAGATTGGGCAGCGTTCAGAATTTTCGAGGTCGGTACGGGCGAAATCATCTATTTCTGGGGCTGCATCGCTCACGCTGTCTACATCCCCCTCGTGCGCCTTCTGAACAGAGGCGAAAGCGCGGTTCTGTTTTCATTTGGGACAACACTTGGCGGCACGCTGGTTCTGCTGGTCTGGAGCTGGTCCGCGCTCTGGAGCACCGACTACGCGGCACTGCCAAACATCGTTTGGCTGACCATCCTCTACGTGTCGATTTTTGCGACAGCTGTGACCTTTGTTCTAGGCCAATTCGCGTCACTGCGCCTACCGGGGGCTAAGGTTATGGCGTACACATATTTGATCCCGTCTTGGGTGATCTTGTGGGAAATCGCACTGGGCCATGGCGCACCGCGCGGACTAATCCTAGGTGGTGTGCTCTTGACCATCGTGGCTTTGGTCGTTTTGCTGAAACATGAAGATACAGGAGGGCGCGATGGCGGACTATCACAAGCTTATTGATGCCGAAATTTGGGCGTTTATCGAAAAGACGAACGGGTTTTACCCTCCTGATACCGCGACCTACGGCGTCGACGATCAGCGTCGCATCTACAACGAAATGTGCGCAGGTTTTCGCGTAACTTATCCCATCGGCGTCAGCGCGCAGGATCGCTCCTACGGCGATGTGCCCTGCCGCCACTACACATGCGGCGGTGGTGAAGCGGTTGTGATGTATTACCATGGTGGCGGGTTTGTTGTGGGCGGCTTAGATAGCCACGATGATGTGTGCGCTGAACTTTGCGCAGCGACGGGCCACGATGTGGTGTCTGTGGATTACCGGATGGCCCCTGAACACAAACACCCCGCGATGTTCGACGATGCTATGGCTGCAACGCGTGCTGTGTTTGCGCAAATTGGCAAACCCTTGGTTCTGTGCGGTGATAGCGCGGGGGGTAATCTGGCAGCCTGTGTTTCCCATTTGGCGCGGGGGACTGAGTTAGTCATTCGTGGGCAGGTCTTAATCTACCCTGGCCTTGGCGGTGATTTTGACAAGGGATCCTACATCGAATTTGGCGATGCCCCCATGCTGACGCGTGATGACATAGTGATCTACCGCGATGTGCGTTTGGCAGGCGATGAACCCGTTGGGGATCCAAGCTACGCGCCTTTGCATGACACGGATTTTTCTGGCTTGCCGCCCACGGTGATCAACACAGCACAATGCGACCCGCTTAGCAGCGACGGAAACGACTATGAGGCAGCTTTGAAAGCGGCAGGCGTCAAAGTGCATCGCGTTGATGAAGCGGGCCTTGTGCATGGCCATCTGCGTGCGCGCCACATGTCTGCGCGTTCGGCTGCAAGTTTTGAGCGGATCAAACAAGCAGTCGCGGCCTTAGCAGCACAAAAATGGCCTTACTAAGCCTACGCAGGTAGAAACGGCTTGGCCTTCATTGTCTCAGGGATTGTTGCACCCAGCCGTGTCAAGATCGTGGGTGCCAATTGCAACTGATGCAAGGGTGTATCTGCTGAAGGCCCCTGCGCGTCGCCGAAATAATAAAGCGCAAACTCTTGCTGCAACGGATCGCGCGCGCCGTGGTGGCCGCGCGCGTCTTGTCCGTGATCTGCGGTCACGATCACCTCATACCCCATCTCGCGCCAGCGCGGGATTAACGGGGCAAGCATTTCGTCCATCACGAAGCACGCGTGGTCCATTTCGTGGCTTTCGTGTTGAAACCGATGGCCCATACTATCCAGCGTGCATGTATGCAGGATGCCGTAGTTCAGATCGAAGCGACCTGCCAGATTGGTAAGCGTGGCGAAGAGATCAAGATCAGACGGAGTCATTTGATTGGCTTGGCCATAGCCTGTCATCGTGTGGAAGCGGCCATGGTTGATCGTGGTGCTGTCAGGTTCGTCATATTCGACGTCGCGCACAAAATCGAAAGGATGACGGTTGAAAAATTCAGACCAGAAGGAGTGGGTGACTGCCCCTGTTGTCCCACCAGCTTTCCTGATTTCTGAGAACAAGTCAGGTTTGTCGATGCGAAACACATTGCTGTTGCCTGTGCAGCCATGTTCTTGCGGCGTCACCCCAGTGTGGATGGACGCATAACAGCTGGCAGAGATAGATGGCAGCACACTGGTCATCGTCCACTTCTGTGCGGTGCCCGCGTCAACCCAGCCCTCAAGATTACCGAAGAGGCGGGACCAATTGCGCAGAGGGACACCATCAAGGATGATGAGGAGCAGTTTGCGATCCATGGATTTGCCTCCGGCGGGGATATTTAGAAAAGGAGAAGCGTTTTAGTTTCCGGCGCTTTCCATTTTGTGGGTTGCAATGACGTTTTCGAGCCAGCCGAGTTTCATTTCAGGTACAGAACTGAGCAAGAGGTCGGTATAATCATCGAATGGCGGGCTGAGCACTTCGGATTTGGTTCCATAGCGCACGACTTTGCCTTGATACATAACCGCAATGCTGTCTGCGATCGCGCGTACTGTGGCAAGGTCGTGGGTGATGAACAGATAGGCGACGTCCTCGCGTTTTTGCAGATCAAGCAGCAGTTTCAGGATGCCGTCTGCGACCAATGGATCAAGGGCGGACGTGACTTCATCACAGATAATCAGTTTAGGTTTTGCAGCCAATGCACGTGCGATGCAAACGCGTTGTTTTTGGCCACCGGACAGTTCAGCGGGATAGCGATCAATGAAACCATCGCCCATCTCGATTTCTTCCAGCAGTTCCGCGATGCGTTTGCGTTTCTCTGCGCCCTTCATGCCAAAGTAGAATTCAAGTGGGCGACCGATAATCGTACCCACCGTCTGGCGTGGGTTCATCGCAACGTCAGCCATTTGATAAATCATCTGCAATTCGCGCAGGTCTTCACGCGAACGGCTGGGTTGATCGGGTGTCAGCGTGCGGCCTGCGAAATCGATGGTGCCCGCGCTTGGGGGTAAAAGACCCGTGATCACGCGCGCGAGGGTGGATTTTCCAGAGCCGGATTCGCCTACGACAGCCAATGTTTGACCCGGCGATATATCAACGCTGACATCATGCAGCACGTCGAATTTCGTGCCGCGATAGCGCGCGGTGATATTCTTGACTGTTAGGATCGGCTCAACCGGTGTTTTCTCTTCGTGGTTGATGGAACGTACCGACACCAATGCTTGGGTGTATTCTTCTTGCGGGTGATTGATGATCTGATCGACGGGGCCGTATTCGACCATTTCGCCCATCTTGAGCACCATGATATCGTCGCTGACCTGCGCCACCACAGCAAGGTCGTGGGTGATGTAAAGCGCGGCAACGCCCGTGTCGCGGATCGCTTCTTTGATCGCAGCAAGCACGTCGATTTGCGTGGTCACATCCAGCGCAGTTGTGGGTTCATCGAACACCACCAGATCCGGTTCGGGGCACAGCGCAAGTGCGGTCATACAGCGTTGTAGCTGACCACCAGAGACCTGATGAGGATAGCGCGAGCCGATGTTGTCGGGATCGGGCAGGCCAAGTTTGGCAAACAACAGCCTTGCCTTGGCTTCTGCGTCTGCTTTGCTGAATTTACCTTGGCTGACCGCCGCTTCGATCACCTGATCCATGATTTTCTTGGCAGGGTTAAAACTGGCTGCCGCGGATTGCGCGACATAGGTAACTTCTGCTCCGCGCAGGTCGCGCAGATCGCTTATGCCGCCCTTCAGAATGTCGCGTCCATTGACCCAGACTTCGCCACCCGTAAGTTCGACGCCACCACGTCCATATCCAAGGGCAGCGAGGCCAATGGTGGACTTGCCTGCACCAGATTCACCGATCAGACCAAGGACTTTGCCCTTTTCCAATTCGAAATCGACGCCGTGGACGATCTCGATCTTATGGGGCTTGGCATCGGGTGGATACACCGTCGCGCCAATTTTCAGACCACGTACTTTGAGTAGGGGTTCGCCCATTATCCGCGCCCTCCTTTGAGAGAGGTGGTTCTGTTGAGGACCCAATCCGCGACCAAGTTCACCGAGATAGCAAGTGTCGCGATTGCGAACGCGGGGACCAATGCGGCGGGGATGCCATAGACGATCCCGTCCTTATTTTCCTTTACGATCCCGCCCCAATCCGCACCGGGGGGTTGAACGCCTAGACCAAGGAAGGACAGCGTCGACACGAAGAGAACCGCAAAGATAAAACGCAGACCCATTTCTGCGACAAGTGGGCTTAGCGCGTTCGGCAAAATTTCACGGAAGATGATCCAAGTGCGACCTTCACCGCGCAATGTCGCGGCTTCAACGTAGTCCATCACATTGATGTCCACCGCGACGGCGCGTGACAAACGGTAAACCCGTGTGGAATCCAGCAGGCCCATTACCAAGATTAGAACGGGGATCGTAACGGGCATTACCGACAAAACAACCAGCGCAAAGATCAACGACGGGATCGACATGATCAAATCCACAAACCGTGAAATTGCTTGATCGACCCAACCGCCCATGACGGCGGCCAATAGCCCAAGACAAGAGCCAAGCGTGAAGCTAAGGATCGTCGCCGCAGTCGCGATAAAGATTGTCGTGCGTCCGCCGTAAATCATACGGCTGAGCAAATCGCGCCCGATGCTATCCGTGCCAAGCCAGTGTTCGGCGGAAGAAGGTTCCCACACGTCGCCGACCGCTTCGGCCATGCCGTAAGGGGCGATCCAAGGGGCGAAGATCGCGATGAAGAAATAAAGACCTGTAAAGAACAGACCGATGAGGGCGGATATGGGGATATTCTTGAACATGTCCGTTCCTCCTATTTCGGGTGCCGCAGGCGAGGGTTCGCCAAAATAGACACGATATCAGCAACCATATTGAGCAGGATATACACGGCAGCAAACACAAGGCCGCAGGCTTGAACAACGGGCACATCGCGCTTGGCAACGTGATCGACCAGATACTGTCCCATGCCGGGATAGACGAAGACCACTTCGACCACGACAACACCCACCACAAGGTACGCAAGGTTTAGCATCACAACGTTCACGATTGGCGCAATTGCGTTCGGGAAAGCGTGGCGCGCGATGACTTGGAAACTGCTAAGTCCTTTGAGTTCGGCGGTTTCAATATAAGCCGATTGCATCACGTTCAGGATCGCGGCGCGGGTCATACGCATCATGTGCGCAAGAACCACAAGCGTTAGAACCGTGACAGGTAATGCGATAGCATGAAGCTTGGCACCTAGTGTCATGGAGTCGTTGATCATTGCGACAGAGGGGGCCCAGCCCAGCTTTACACCGACGAAATACATCAACAAGTAGCCAATCAGGAACTCAGGGATCGAGATCGAGGCGAGCGTGACACCCGAAATCAACTTGTCAGGCCAGCGGTCTTTATACCGTACAGCCAAAAGACCAAGGAAAATTGCGAGGGGAACAGATATAACCGCAGCCCAGAACGCCAAGAACAACGTGTTGCCAAGACGCTTACCCATAGAGGTTGCGATGTCTTGGCCGTTCGTGAGGGCAGTGCCTAAATCACCTTGAACCGCGTTGCCGAGCCAGCCGAAATAGCGGCTCAAGGCGGGTTCGTTCAGGCCTAATTCTTTACGTAGATTGGCCAGCGCCTCTGGGGTCGCGGATTGGCCGAGTATTGATTGCGCTACGTCGCCGGGCAGGATCTGCGTGCCAACAAAAATCAAGGCAGACGCTGCAAGGAGGAGAAGGAGTCCCAGCGCCAAGCGCTGGGAAACCAATTTCAAAATCGGGTGCATTAGCTAAACCGACCTTATGCGAACGACATTTTGCGTGTGACCTGACCGTTCATCAGTTCGCCGTTTGGATCAGTTTCCCATCCAACCAGCTTGTCGCTGACGCCATCAATGAAGTCGTTGAACATTGGACAGATGAGACCGCCCTCATCGCGTACCAATTTACCCATTTCAGAGTAAAGCGCCTTACGTTTTGTCAGGTCCAGCTCTGCTTTCGCTGCAAGCAACTTCGCATCGAACTCTGGGTTCTTGAAGTTCGTGTCGTTCCAATCTGCTGTGGAGAGATACGCAGTGGAATACATTTGGTCCTGAACCGGACGGCCGCCCCAATAGGATGCACAGAACGGCTGTTTGTTCCAAACTTCAGACCAGTAGCCATCGTTAGGCTCGCGCTTGATTTCAAGCGGGATACCGGCTGCCTGAGCAGACTGCTGGAACAATTGCGCCGCATCAACCGCACCCGGGAAGGCACCGTCAGCTGTGCGCAGAATGATGGGGGACCCATCATGGCCAGACTTTGCGTAATGCTCTTTGGCCTTTGCAACGTCGTATGTGCGTTGCTCAATGCTTGCATCAAACAGCGGATACGCCGAGTTGATAGGCATGTCGTTACCAACAGAACCGTAGCCACGCAGAATTTTCTCAACCATTTCTTCGCGGTTGATTGCATACTTAAGGGCAAGACGCAGTTCTTTGTTATCAAACGGTGCTGTGTCCGTGTGCATGATAAACACATAGTGACCACGACCCGGTGTAGAATTCACCGTAACACCTGGTGCACGTGACAAAAGGCCAGCGATCTTAGGCTCAAGACGGTTGATCAGGTGAACCTGACCGGACTGAAGCGCTGCGGTACGTGCGGTTGCATCGTTGATCGCAAGGATCTCAACAGAGTCAAAGTGACCGTCATCGCCCCAGTAGTTCGCGAACTTGGAATACATGTGACGCACACCTGGCTCATCAACTTCCATCTGGTAAGGGCCTGTGCCGATACCTGCTGCTGGGTTGTCCATGCCGCCATTTGGCTGAATGATCAGGTGGTAATCCGCCATCAGGTAGGGAAGGTCAGCGTTTGCATTCTTGAGCGTGACAGAAAACGTGTCGCCGTCAACTTTCATGCTTTCGATGTTCTTCATAACGCCGAGTGCGCCAGACTTGGAATCCTCGTTAGAGTGACGCTCCATTGTTTTCAGAACATCGTCGCCAGTCATGGTTTTGCCGTTATGGAATTCAACGCCTTGGCGTAGATTGAACATCCATGTTTTCGCGTCTGGTGTGCTCTCGACGCTCGTCGCAAGACGGCCTTCGATGTCGCCGTTTGCGGACACTTCTACCAATGTGTCGCCGAACTGACGACCGTTGTGGTAGGGGACTTGGCTCGCGTATGTCGCTGGATCAAGCGAGTTTGTGCTTTCGCCGCCAGTGGAACCGATCTTTAGATCACCGCCCTTTTTGTGGCTTGCCGCTTTTGCCGCTGTCGCGAACATCGTGCTGGCCGCAGCAGCGCTGACACCCAATGCGGACGCTTTGCCCATAAATTCACGGCGTGACAGTTTGCCGGCTGTGGCGCGTTTGGCCAGATAGTCGAGTTGATCGTTCATTAAGTCGTCTCCCAGTTATTGTTATATTCCGCCGTTCATTTGTCGTGCTGGCGGTTTCTCAAGATTGGTATCGTTAACAATGCGGATTGCGGCGCAGCTATCAAGCGTTTTTTCCCTTTTTGTGGGGTTGCATTCCTAGAGGTTGTCCCGAGCGATGCTGCGCGCTTCGCTCTTTTCAAAGACTAACACATCATTTTCATAGGCAAGCAACGTTGCGCTCAAATGAAAGTGAGTGGTGTCAGAATGCATTTCAGACATGGCCTCTGTGCGTAGCGCAATGCCATCGCGTTCCAGTTCATCCGTCCAATGGGTTTTACCCCTAGCACTTAGCCGATCGTCTGGATGGATCGACCACCATTCCCGCGCGACAGAGCCGTTGATCAACCCATGATCGCTGTCCTTGACCTTGCCAAAATCATCGACAATTTCCAACGTGACAACACCCGTGGTCCAATCGGTGACAGTTTTGCGGCTGTTAAATCCTTCGCGAATTGTCTCGACCTGCCAAGGCGCTTCGGCTTCGGGTTGTTCGAACGTCCATTCATCCGCGTCACCGCTTGGGCGCATGGGCACGCTAATCGACCCTTGCAACAAAGTGAGCGTGGCCTCTTCTGGACTGGGCCAAATCAGTGGCCAATAAGCAGATGAAATCGCAACTCCCAGACGATGCCCTGCAGGCAAACGATAGGCGATATGGTCAAGATCGAGGGTGATGTCGAAAGCTACATCGGGTTGTAGCGGTTTTGGGTCCGCATGACTTTGATGGTGGCTCAGGTTCAAAACGCCGTAGGTGATTCTTGAACTCGCACCGTTTGGTTGGATGTCCAATAAACGTACTGCAATTTGGCCCTGCGCTTTATCACAGCTCAAGGTAAGTTTGATGCTTGGTGCGCCGACAATGTCACGCCGTCGTGTCAGTGCTTCGGATTTGAAAACCGCAGACATAGCGTCATCGCTGCGTTGATCGTCGGGTAACTCAGGTCCCAACCAGATCGCGCAATACTCACCCGAATGCGCGCCGCATGTTTGGGGCGAATTGATCGTGGCGTTTATCTTTGCGGGTTTGTCTTGCAGCCCATGTTCGCACAAATGCCAGACTTCACGGGGCAGGGCAGAGGGTTTTTCATTGATCGCCAACCAACTGCCCGCGCGTTCGGTGTACCATGATTTTGGCGGGACTGAATCCATCAGATAAGGACGATAGAGCGGATCATTTTCAACGCCCGTGTCTTCCCCCTTAAGCCAATGATTCCACCAACGAAGAGCTTCTTGCAAAAACCCGATACGCGGTTCGGGGATAGCGAAATGGGGGTACTTGTGAACCCAAGGTCCGATGATGGCTTTTGCAGGCGCTTTCAGGTTTTCGATCAATGCGGGGGGTGCGTTTTTGTAGGCATCACCCCAGCCCCCAATCGCCAGCGTTGCTGCCGTGATCTTGGAATAGTCTTCGCAAACAGACCCATGTTCCCAATATGCATCGCGGCGTTGATGATCGAGCCAATGCGCCGCAAGGAAGGGTTCGTTTTCCAAACGCTGAAGCCAGATGTCGCGCCAATCATCGGGGCGCAGCATTGGATCGGGTGCTTTGGACGAGTAGGACCACATTGTTCCGCTCCACCCAAGGTTCTCGTTCAGCAGGCAGCCTCCCTTGTAGTGAATGTCGTCTGCGTAGCGATCGACAGTCGAACAAAGCGTGATGATCGCTTTCAAGGGCTCAGGTCGAAGTGCTGCGACTTGGAGCGAGTTGAAGCCACCCCAGCTTATCCCCATCATACCGACATTGCCATTGCACCACGGTTGGGCCGCCAGCCAGTTCACGGTTTCGACGGCGTCAGCAAGTTCTTGCGGGCTGTATTCGTCCTCCATCACCCCTTCGCTATCGCCATTGCCACGCATGTCGACGCGAATGCAGGCGTATCCACGTTTGGCGAAATAAGGATGGGTCAGACAATCGCGCGCCGTGGTGCCGTCGCGTTTGCGATAGGGCAGGAACTCGAGGATCGCCGGTACGGGCGCGTCGGCTGCGTCGTCGGGGATCCAAGTGCGGGCAGAAAGGCGGGTGCCGTCAGGCATCGTGATCCCTAAGTCGGGCGTTTCAACGATGTCGGGCAGAGTGTTTGATGTCATGGCGCATCGTTGAATTATGTAGAGTGGGAGTCAAGCGCAGGTGATCTGATCGAGCGTGCCTATGCACGCGCTTGATAAGCCGCTGTCGCGGCAGGGTGGGGCGCTGCCCCAAACCCCGAAGTTTAAGAGGAAAGATGAAGATAGATACGAAAAAGCCCGGCGGGATGGCCGGGCTGATTGGTCGTGTTTGCGTGAGACGCGCTTAGTGAAGTTTAGCAGTCACTTCGCCGATTGCATCGTCGATTAGCGACGTCGCATTCTTGGCTGTCATCTGCTTTGCGATCACGTCGTTTGCTGCTGCGATTGCAACATTAACGGCTGTGTCGC
>Ga0233426_10001486_pt1 | contig 21396 bp, 21 predicted proteins | sample SI_118_April2016_6_FD_179875 | JGI IMG/M metagenome (GOLD analysis project Ga0233426, IMG submission 179875) | Seawater microbial communities from Saanich Inlet, British Columbia, Canada - SI_118_April2016_10_MG | ecosystem: Environmental > Aquatic > Marine > Inlet | place: Canada: British...
TATTGGTGATAGAGCTTTTCATAAAAGCCCTGAAATTGTTTGCCAACTTGCTAGTGCTTTTGTTGACGGGTTGCATCACGTTGGCATGAAGGCTACAGGTAAACATTTTCCGGGGCATGGCAGCGTACAAGCTGATTCACATATTGATTTACCCATTGACCTTCGTTCGCGAGATGAAATATTTTCCTTAGATTTATTGCCTTTTAAAACGTTAATTAATAATAATAAAGTAGATGCATTAATGCCCGCACATGTCATTTTCCCCGACATTGACAGTGAAGCTGTAGGTTTCTCTTCTTATTGGTTAAAAGATGTTTTACGGGATGAGCTAGGATTTAATGGGGTTATCTTTAGTGATGACTTATCAATGGAAGGTGCCGCATGTGTTGGTGGTTATGTTGAGCGTGCGGAAGCGGCGCAGCAAGCAGGTTGCGATATGCTTTTATTGTGTAATAACCGTGATGGATGCATTGATGTTATTGATAATGCTAATATTACTATCGAAGAAAAAAGTAATCAACGCTTGTTAGCGCTATTAAAAAATTCAACAAGTGGTTTGAATGAATTAAAAGAAAATCCAAATTGGCAGCATGCTCGTAACGTATTATCTGAGTATATATAAATAATTCTAATTTATTAAAATAAAAAAAATAGAGACATATATGAAGTTAACTAAACAAAGTTTTATTGTGCTGGCGCCAGTGTTAGCGTTTGCATTTTACTTTTTGCTGTTATGGATGGGCTTAGACGAAAAACCAGCTACCGCAGCTGCAATTACATTACTTACCGTTATTTGGTGGGTTAGCGAAGCGATTCCTATTCCTGCAACATCTTTAGTTCCTTTTGCATTATTACCCTTGTTTGGTGTGGTTGACCATAAAACCGTAGCTTCTTCGCTAGGTAGCCATGTTATTTTATTGCTAATGGGCGCATTTATGTTGTCAAAAGCAATTGAAAAAAGTGGCGCTCATCAAAGACTTGCTGTTTATATGGTTAGATTGGTCGGTGTTTCAAGTGGTAGACGTTTAGTGTTTGGCTTTATGTTAGCGACAGGCTTGCTCAGTATGTGGATTTCGAATACCGCTACAACCTTGATTATGCTTCCCATTGCATTAGCCATTCTGGCCCATGTTGACAACAAAGAACTTAAAGTTGCGCTTATTTTGGGCATTGCTTATGCCGCATCGGTTGGCGGAATTGGTACGCCTATAGGAACTCCTCCTAATGTGATTTTTATGGGAATATATGAAGAACACACAGGCCGTGAATTTAGCTTTTTATCTTGGATGAAAATAGGTGTGCCAATTGTTTTAATTGCACTACCAATAATGGCTTGGTGGTTAACAAGAAATGTGAAACTCGAACAAGAGATAAAACTACCAGAACAGGGGGAATGGAGAATTGAAGAAACAAGAACACTTTGGGTGTTTGGTTTAACTGCATTGGCATGGATCACGCGTAAAGAACCTTTTGGTGGTTGGAGTGAATTTTTAGATATCCCTATTGCTGGCGATAGCACGGTTGCTTTATTTGCTGTCGTGTTAATGTTCTTAATACCTAATGGAAAGGGCTCTCGCCTATTGGATTGGGAAACGGCAAAAACCATTCCTTGGGGAATGTTGTTACTGTTCGCTGGTGGTATTGCGATAGCAAAAGGTTTTGTTGCTTCAGGATTAAGTCAAATACTAGGCGAGTTGATGTCTTCATTAGCCAATCTACCTGTAATATTTATGATACTAACGATTTGTTTAGTGGTTACTTATCTAACTGAAATTACCAGTAATACTGCAACAGCAACCTTACTTATGCCTATTTTAGCGGTAGCTGCAGTATCTGCAGGTTATGACCCCATGGTACTAATGATACCTGCTGCTATGTGTGCGAGTTGTGCGTTTATGTTACCTGTTGCAACCGCACCAAATGCAATAGCTTATGGCACAGGGGAACTTGAAATTAAAGATATGGTGAAGGAAGGGGCGATATTGAGTTTAATATTGTCTTGTTTGATCGCGGTTGCGTGTTATTTATTTTTATTCTAAGCCCATCTTAAAACGTTAAAATAAAAAAGGATCTGAAATTCAGATCCTTTTATTTTTGCCTGATTTTCGGCATATTCTATTGATATTATTTTTTATGCTGTTGTTAACATTAAACCCAACATACCAAGAGTAAAGCCTAATACAGCCCCCATTGGCGGAGCCCAATGTTTTTCTAATTTTACTTGTGGCGCTAAATCTTGAAAGATTGAATAGAGAATGCCACCAGAAGCGAAAAGCATAACTGCGCCAATAATTTCAGATGATTCTGATAACCATAAATAGCCCGTAACAGCAGCTATAGGACCTAACAGTGCCATTAAAATAAACGTAATTATAATTTTTTTAGGTTTATAAGCTGAAGATGCATTTAATTCACGATAAGCACTAAAGCCCTCAGGTAAATTTTGTAATGCGATTAAACCTGCAAGCAGGTATGCATTGCTACTACCTGTTGCGAAAGCGGCTCCAAGTGCTATTGACTCCGGAATAAAGTCGGATAGCATTGCAGCAAGTTGACTGGCGGGTGTATCTATCTTTTTTAGATAAATATCAAGCAGCATGAAGCTAAGTCCGCCGCCGATAAACCAAATACAAGCAGGTAATATACTGAGGCTTTCTATGCCTTCTGGAACAAGTACTAAAGCAACGGCTGACAATAAAGCACCGCCTCCGAAAGCCATAACACTATGTCTGAATTCCTGTTGAAGCCATTCGCTACTTATTTTTTCGAAACAAGCAATTGCTGCGCCTAATGGCATAGCTAAACCGGCGAGAAATGTTGTTGCAATAACCGTAAGTAGTAATGACATGAGTTTATCCTTTAAGACTGATAATAGCCTATTAAGAAATAAAAATTAAATAAATGAGGCCTGTCAGTCTTTTAAGTTATTTTAGAACTTATTACTCGACCATCCATTTATATAATCAATCTTCGTTGCTTATAGGCTTCTTTTATCAATCAGTCGAGCAAGTAAAATAACAGCGAAAGCTGCACTAAAAGCACTATAAACAGCTATCATCATTTGTGGCATTGTATACCCCAAAAATTGCCAATTAATATCTCCACAATCGCCTGTTGCTTCGAATAATGAAGGTAGCCATTCATGCAGTGGTGCCCAACTAGGAAAGTTAGGTACGAATTCACAGCTGTATAAGAATGACAAAGTTGCTGACTGAATTTCGTCATGTTCTAAAGCAATTAACAAACCCCATATTGCGCTTAGTCCCCACAACGAATAGGCGAGCATACGAACTATTACGTTTTTATTACCAAGGCTGCCTAGAACTCCCGCGAAGAATATTCCCCATATTGCTGTTCTTTGATATATGCACATAATACAAGGTGCTAACCCCATAACATATTGAAAATACAGTGCAGATAGCTCAAGACATAAAGCGGTAAAAGCAAGTAACTGCCAAGCGCGTGTGTTTTCTGATAAATTACTTAAAAACTTCAAAAGTTGTCCTCATATGATGTTGTTATAAAATTTTTCTATTGGCATATAAAAAGCGCCACAAGGGCGCTTTTATATATTCTCATTTTCAAGAAGTTAACACTAGTGCCCTGAAGGTGCTGAAGCGCCGTCTTTAGTATTATGGTGCTTAATCAAACCAGAGTCGTAGTATTCTTGTGTTGTTTCTTCTAAATGACCTGAAGAAATAGCAAGTAAACCTACAATGGTTAGCACAATGGTATATGGCAATGCCATGATAACCATACGTCCATATGATAAACGAACTAAAGGAGCTAATGCCGAAGTTAATAGGAATAAGAAGGCTGCTTGACCATTTGGTGTTGCAACGCTTGGTAAGTTAGTACCGGTATTAATTGCTACAGCAAGAAGGTCAAACTGATCACGAGTAATAGTTCCAGCGGTTAATGCTTTTTGTATTTCGGTAATGTATACAGTACCAACAAATACGTTATCACTTACCATTGAAAGTAAGCCATTAGCTAAATAAAACATCACTAATTGCATATTACCTTCGTAGGTTAATACCCAGGTAATTACAGGAGTAAATAATTGTTGATCAATAATTACAGCAACTACAGCGAAAAATACAGCTAATAGGGCGGTAAAGGGTAAGGCTTCTTCGAAGGCATGGCCAATCTTATGCTCTTCTGTAACGCCAGTAAAACAGGTTGCGAGAATAATAACACTTAAACCAATTAATCCAACAGGTGCTAAATGAAGCGCTAAACCTACAATTAACCAAACAGCGATAACACCTTGCATGATTAATTTTACGTTATCTCGTTTAGAGCGTTTCTTACTTTCTTCAAGGTCAAAGTCGTTTAATACTTTATGAACATTTTCCGGTAAGGCAACGCCGTAGCTAAACCATTTCAATTTTTCTAACGCAAGACAAGTCAGCATACCTGCAAAAAAGACAGGGATAGTCACAGGAGACATACGAATGGCAAATTCAACAAATTCCCAACCGGCTTGTTGTCCAATAATTAAGTTTTGTGGCTCACCAACAATAGTACAAACGCCACCTAAAGCAGTACCTACACCAGCATGCATCAGTAAGTTACGTAAATAACCACGAAATTGCTCTAAATCATCTCGTGAATAATCGACTAAATCATTGTCATGCGTATGATCGTGATTGTGATGTGCATCTTTACCTGAAGCAACCTTGTGATAAACCGAGTAAAAGCCGATTGCTACACTTATAATTACAGCAATTACCGTTAACGCATCTAAGAAAGCAGAAAGAAATGCGCCAGAGAAACAAAACAGTACTGATACCAGCATTTTAGAGCGTATTTTAGTCACTATTTTGGTGAATAAGAAAAGTAGCAAGTCTTTCATAAAGTATATACCTGCCACCATAAATATTAGCAGTAGTAACACTTCAAAATTTACAATCATTTCATGCATTATTTGACCTGGCGTGGTCATACCTATCACGACGGCTTCAATAGCAAGTAAACCACCCGGCTGAAGAGGGTAACATTTTAACGCCATCGCTAAGGTGAAAATAAATTCTATAACGAGTGCCCAACCAGCGGTATAAGGATCTACGTAGAAAAAGAGGATGGGGTTAATCACTAAGAACGAGATTATTGCAAGTTTGTACCATTCTGGCGAATTACCAAGAAAGTTTTTATAAAACGCACTCATGAAAGATTGCTGCATAATTGACCTATTTATTTAAGAATATGACGAATTTTGTCTCGCCTCGAATGAATCTTGTTTTTATTATGGTTTTGTAATGAATATTAGTTTAAGCGCAATTGTAGGGCTTGTAAATAATCTATGTTTATATATAAGTGACTAACGGCAATTTAATTTCACAAATTGAGGTAATCTTATTTATCAAAGCTTTAACCTTAGTGAGTTTTAAAGACGTTCACTTAAGTTAATTTTTACCTTATTCTTATTTTAGTTTTCTTAAAATTAAAATTAAATTTATTTTCATTAACACTAACTATTCTTTTTGTCTAGTTATTTCATTCATTAATACGTAAAACTTGGTGAAGATTTCAGTGTAATAAACAGGCATGTTAATTGATTTATGGTAGTTTATTATCTTAAAATATTTTCGTTTTATATGTTTAGTAAATATAGGGAGTTGATAAATTGAATCAATTGACAGATAAATCTATAGGATGTCCTTATTGTGGTGAGACGATTAACGTTTTAATTGATTCATCTGATATGGAACAAGAGTATATTGAAGATTGCCAAGTATGCTGTAAGCCCATCAATTTTTTGATTTCTGAAAGCATGAATGGCGATATTACAGTGAATGTTTATAGCGAAGATGAAGCTTTCTGATTGGCATATTATAACCGCTCTTTATGAATCAGTCTTTTCATAAATAGTAACGCCAAGCTGTTATTTCTCATTGATACTATTCATAGTTTTTTCTTACCTGCATAATGAGGAAATGTTATGTTAGTGGGATTGAAACTATTTTGTCTCTAATTTGAGGCTTTATTAAATATTGAGAATTAAGTGGCAAATTCAAACACTAGGGCTGAAATAAGTTTCAGATTTAATCGCTTAGATAAAATGCAAGCTTTTACATTGGAACGAGAAATCGTCGGATCACTTCGTAAAGACCACATTAAAGATCATTACTATATTGTATGTGTACCTTTAACAGATATGAGTTTTGATGATATAAATGATTATTATGTTCGACAAAGAGTTGATATTGAAGACTGCGACATTTTGGTCTCTGCCGCTTCTGATGCTTGTGCCAATGTTTATGACATCCCCGTAATCGTTAATCGTATGCTTAAATACATTGATTGCAAGTTAACATTCTCTTTTACCGTTGTTGACTAATCAATTAGACAACACTTTTTTCACGTTTAACCCTTCAATTATAAATCTAAGTTTCATCGTGGGGCTAAGGCACTTAGGATATATCAATGGATTTTGTGAATTGCACGTATAAATCTCATTCAATAGAAATACTTGAGATACTAAATGAAGTGATTTTAAACTCGACAGCGCTTTATGATTACGAACCTCGTACGATGGAAAGTATGACTATGTGGTTTTCAAATAAAGAAAAAGGCAATTTTCCAATAATTGGTGTTGTAGATTCAAATGGTCAGTTAATGGGGTTTGCTTCCTATGATACTTTTAGGGCATGGCCAGCGTATAAATATTCTGTAGAGCACTGTGTTTATATTCATTCCAACCATCGAGGTAAAGGCATTGGAAAAAAATTATTGGAAGCGCTAATAGGCATGGCAAAACAGCAACAATATCATACAATGATTGCAGGACTAGATGTTTCAAATATTGGTAGTAAAGTACTTCATGAAAAACTCGGTTTTGTACACACAGGCACCATTAATGAGGTGGCTTTTAAATTTGATCGTTGGCTTGATTTAGGCTTTTATCAATTAATATTAAATACACCACTTAACCCAAAAGATGGATAGTCATTAAATAAACGGTCAATCTATGAAGTTTATTAACGCTACACCATTTTTATAATTTTTAATCAGTTGACGCTTATAGCTTAAGCAAATTACACTATATTTATAATTTATCTTAGTTATTCATTATATTATGGTCAAAGTTTTAATTGTTGAAGACGAAAGAGAAATAGCTGCACATGTATCTAAGTATATCGTTCGAGAAGGGTTTCAATCGATAGTGCTAAATTCGGGTGAATTTGTCATCGAAACAGTGAAAAAAGAGTTACCCGATATTATTGTATTAGACGTTATGTTGCCAATTAAAGATGGTATAACTTGTTGTAATGAAATACGAAAATTCTCTGATATACCAATCATTATGCTTACCGCTAGAAAAACAGAAAATGATCGTATTATTGGTTTGAAAACAGGTGTTGATGATTACGTCTGTAAACCTTTTAGCGCCAAAGAACTTATGCTGAGAATTCAAGCCATTTTGAAACGTGCTGGTATCTTTAACGAAAACAAAGTAGAAGGGCTGCAATTAGATAAAAATGGTTATTTCTTAAGATATAATGATCAACAAATTAAACTGACTCACCTAGAGTTCGCACTCTTAAACTTTCTCAGTCAGAAGCCAGGTCGTATCTATTCAAGAGAACAAATTTTAGAATTTGTATATAACAATGATCGAGACATTTCGGATCGAGCCATAGATAGCCATATCAAAAACATTCGTAAAAAAATTCGCGCTATTAACATAGACCAAAACATAATAGAAACTACCTACGGAGCTGGCTTTCGTTTCGTACCGATCGAGTGAGTGTGTGAATTATGGAAAATTCTATGGTCATTTTTAAGTCACCTAAACTAGAACCCTTAACATAAATATTACCCTTATGCGCTTCTATTAGACTTTTATATCGCTAGACCTAATCCACCGTTTCTTTATTTCTTGAACGTTCTCCCTAAATAAACGTTCAAAGGTATTACTTAAATCTTCTTCTGAGACGCTAGGAGCGCTATCACTAATAATGATGAAAAGCGTTTTATTTTATTACGGTCAATTCCATTTCTAAAGCATCAGGTAAGCTGTTTTTATAAATAAAAGTGAGTTGATTTTGTTCTATAAACTGTTCAAGTTCTTGATGCAATTGCTTAAAAAATAAGACTTTTTTCAATTTCCCCACAAAGTATCCTAACTCTTTCTATATAGTGCTATTAATCATAAATTGTGATCTATCTGTAGTAATCGTAGGTTCGTACTTAAAAGAAGTCGATACCCGTTAGTATTGAAAGTCACATCACAAGTATTTAAGAGGATCAAACATTAGTACATATTGTTTTGGAACCGACATTGACGCTGATGAAGTTAGTTATTATGGGCTGAAGGAATAAGATTAAGCATATTGGTTAACTTCAAAATAGCCGATTAGCGCGTGTTATTTCGAAGTGTTTGGTTTGAAAATTAAGCATTTTTTTTCATTAATAAGGTATATATATGGATAATAGAGCATTATTATCAATAAAAAGTCATCCTGATTATGGCACAACGATTGATGAAGTTATTGATAAAGAAGTCGATGAAAATATTATGAATGAAACAGAACGACGAAATAAGCGGGAAGAGCGAGCAAAGGCTTTGTATGTGATATTAAATTTAAGTGATAGTTATTCGTAACAGTTTACTAGGAAATATATTGCTGGGCATTATATGTTCTAAAAAATAGTTGGTAACTATCGTTTATAAATTTTATTAAAGCTTTAATTTTTAGCATTTAAATATAGAAAATATAATGACGAGTAACTTCTTATTAATACCGTTAACTAATTTTATGGCTTTTTAATAAAGGTATTATAATAAATGCGTTAAAAAGATAGAGATTTAAATGATCTCTTGTAATTATATTTATAATCACAGGTTCCTTTAAAATTTCAACTGGACTGTCCTTGGTAAGATCCTAGCCTGTTTTTATACACTTGTGTCAAATACACGTTCTGGTACAATCAGTTGATAGATAAATTTTAGACTTAACGTGGAACATTATGGTTATTAAAGCACATAGCCCAGCAGGGTTTGCAGAGCAATATATTGTTGAGTCAATTTGGAACGGTGGTTTTCCACCTGGTTCAATATTGCCAGCTGAGCGAGAGTTATCTGAACTTATTGGCGTTACACGTACAACGTTGCGAGAAGTTTTACAGCGTTTAGCCCGCGACGGATGGTTGACAATTCGACATGGCAAACCCACGAAAGTTAATAACTTTTGGGAAACTTCAAGTTTAAATATTCTTGAAACATTAGCGCAACTCGATCAAGAAGGAATTCCTGATTTAGTGGATAACTTAATGTCTGCTCGTACAAATATAAGTGCAATTTATGTTCGCGCAGCAATTAAAAATAACCCAGATAAAGCGATAGAACTAATCAAAGCTTATGAAGAAATCGAAGACAACGGTGAAGCCTTTGCTGAGTTTGATTATCGATTGAATAAAGAATTAGTGGTTGCTTCAGGCAATTCTATTTATTTATTAATACTTAATGGCTTTAAAGGACTTTATTCACGTCTTGGAACCTTATACTTTTCTCATCCGAAAGGGCGCGAAATTTCACGTGATTATTATAAAAAATTAATTGAACTCGCCAGCGAGAACAAGTTTGATGAATCTGTTTTTGCTGTTCGTAAATATGGTCTTGAATCAGGTAAACTCTGGTTAGAACTTAAAGACGATGTCTTAAAAGAGCTAGTAGAATAAACGTTATTGATTAGCGCTTATTTTTCTTTATTAAAGGCAAGGTTCAACTTGCCTTTTATGACTCTAAAGCAAGGTCCTTTTCTGGACATCTCGCAATAACTTCTTCGTCGCCTTGTTCGTTATCTTGCACCAATATCACATCAAATTGCCATAACGAATATAAATGTTTTATTACTTCGTTTTTAGAGTCTGCCAGAGGTGCGTTTTGATGAGGCGTATACTTTAAGGTTAATGATCTATCACCGTCAACTTCCGCATTAATGACTTGAATGTTGACTTCTATATTACTTAAATTGTATTGTTCCGATAACGCTGTTCTTACTTTCTTGTAGCCGCTTTCATTGTGGATAGCAGCAACTTCAATAAAACCCTGCTGGTCATCGTCGTGTAAATAGAATAATTTGAAATCACGCATTAATTTCGGTGATAAGTACTGGCTTATGAAGCTTTCATCTTTAAAATTTTCCATCGCAAAATGTAAAGTATCTAGCCAATTGCTCCCAGCTATTTCTGGGAACCATAATTTATCTTCTTCAGTGGGATGTTCGCATATCCTTCTAATATCTATAAACATATTAAAACCTAAAGCATATGGATTGATACCAGAATAATGTGGACTATTGTAATCAGGCTGAGCAACAACATTAGTATGACTATGCAAAAACTCCATCATAAAGTTATCTGTTACTAAACCTTCATCATAAAGGTGATTTAAAATAGTATAATGCCAAAAACATGCCCAGCCTTCGTTCATGACTTGGGTTTGTTTTTGTGGATAGAAATATTGTGAAACTTTACGGACAATTCGAACAATTTCTCGTTGCCAAGGTTTTAATAAAGGCGCATTTTTTTCAATAAAATATAAGATGTTTTCTTGTGGCTCATTGGGAAATGTCGGTTTTTTATGTTCAATATCATCATTATTCTTAGGTAATGTTCGCCACAAAGTATTCACCTGCGATTGTAAATACTCTTCACGATTTTTTTGACGCTTTAACTCCTCTTCTAATGAAATTTTTTGGGGACGTTTATAACGATCAACCCCATGATTCATTAAAGCATGGCAAGCATCTAAGCATGATTCAACTTCACTGATACCAAATTTTTGCTCACACTCACTAATGTAGTTTTTAGCGAATAATAAGTAATCAATAATTGAGCTAGCATCTGTCCAAGATTTGAATAAATAATTACCTTTAAAAAATGAGTTATGACCGTAACATGCATGTGCCATTACCAGTGCTTGCATAGTCATGGAATTTTCTTCCATAAGATATGAAATACAGGGATCAGAGTTAATAACTATTTCATAGGCCAAGCCCATTTGGCCACGTTTATAATTTTGCTCTGTTTGTATAAATTTTTTACCAAATGTCCAATGATTATACCCAATAGGCATACCCACGCTGGCATAAGCATCCATCATTTGTTCTGCGGTTATAACTTCAATTTGATTGGTGTATGTATCTAAACGATAATGTTTAGCAACCCTTTCAATTTCAGTTTGATATTGGTGAAGTAAATCAAAATTCCAATCACATTGATCGCTTAATGGCTCACGTTTTTTCATCATTAACATCCTTTTCTAGTGATAACTTAGGCTGCTTTTTTACTGTTCTTTTTGAAAAGCTCTCTGAAAACAGGGTAAATATCTTCAACGGTTTCTATATGTTGCATGGCAAAGTGTTCGGTAGATGATGCAACCTCTTGATATTGTTGCCAAAGTGTTTGGTGAGGTCGTTGTGTTATTTCAATGTAACTAAAGTAACGCGCTTTAGGCAGGATACTTTCCGTTAATAATTTTTTGCAGCGAGGGGAATCATCAGCCCAGTTATCACCGTCAGAGGCCTGAGCAGCGTAAATATTCCACTCACTTTCGTTATAACGTTCTTGCATGACCTTAACCATCAATTCCAGTGCACTTGAAGCAATGGTTCCGCCAGTTTCTTGTGAATAAAAGAACTCTTGCTCATCGACTTCTTTTGCTTGGGTATGATGGCGAATATAAACAACATCAATCGTTTTATAGGTTCGTGTTAAAAATAAATATAATAAGATATAGAATCGCTTGGCAATATCTTTAGTGGCTTGATCCATTGAGCCTGAGACATCCATTAAGCAGAACATTACCGCCTTTGATGTAGGAACTGGCTGTTTAGCAAAGTTTCTAAAGCGTAAATCAAAAGTATCTATGAAGGGGACTTTTGCAATTTTATTTTCTAATAGTGTTATCTGATCTTTTATTCTTTTAATTTCTTGAATATGTTCATGTTTATCATTAACTAACGCAGCATATTCACTCTCCAGGACTTTAAGTGCTTTACGTTTGCTTGATGTCATGGCAATACGCCTCGCAATAGAACCTTGTAAAGATTTTACAATATCTATATTTGAGGCTACACCTTCAGCGCAATAACCTGAGCGCACTGTTTTATAATCTATTAATTTATCTAATTGGTTTTTTTCTAAATTAGGTAACTCAAGATCTTCAAAGAGTAAGTTTAAATATTCATCTTTAGAAATCGAAAAAACAAAATCATCATCGCCTTCACCAGTGTCACTTGCATCTCCATCACCACCGCCTTGACCTTGCTGTTGTGGAGGACGTTCAATTTGATCGCCTGTTACAAATTGATCATTTCCTGGATGCACACGATCTTTAACACCACCTTTATCTTGGTGAAAAATTGGCTCAGACAAATCTTTTTTGGTGATAGTAATATTTTCACCACGGTCAACGTCAGTAACGCCACGCTTATTAATGGCTTGTTCAACCGACTTTTTTATCTGGCTTTTGTAACGTCGAATAAAACGTTGACGATTAACGGTGCTTTTGTTTTTGCTATTTAAACGCCTATCAATAAAATTGGCCATGGGTTCTCCTTACTTTATAGGCTTTTTATACTAACCATAAAGTAAAACTTAAGAAGATTTACGAACGCGTAAATACCATTCTGATAACAATCTGACTTGTTTTTTTGTATAACCTTTTGTCATCATGCGATCAATAAAGTCGTCATGTTTTTGTTGATCGTCATTCGATGTTTTGGTGTTAAATGAAATAACAGGTAATAAGTCTTCAGTATTCGAGAACATTTTTTTCTCAATAACTGTGCGGAGTTTTTCGTAGCTGGTCCAGTTAGGATTTTTACCATTGTTATTCGCTTTTGCACGTAAAACGAAATTAACAATTTCATTGCGGAAATCTTTAGGGTTGCTAATACCTGCGGGTTTTTCAATTTTTTCTAACTCATTATTTAATGCTTCTCGATCAAATAGTTGACCTGTTTCTGCATCGCGATATTCTTGGTCTTGTATCCAAAAATCGGCATAAGTTACATAACGATCAAAAATATTTTGCCCGTATTCAGAATAAGATTCTAAGTAAGCGGTTTGTATTTCTTTCCCAATAAATTCTATATATTGAGCAGATAAATAACCCTTTATGAACTCTAGATACCTTTCAGCGGTATCTTTTGGAAGTTGTTCTCGTTCAATTTGTTGTTCAAGTACGTAAAACAAATGTACTGGGTTTGCTGCAACCTCTAAATGATCAAAGTTAAATACTCGTGATAATATTTTAAAAGCAAAACGTGTTGAAAGTCCTGACATACCTTCGTCCATTCCTGCATAATCGCGGTATTCCTGATACGATTTTGCTTTGGGATCGGTGTCTTTTAAACTTTCACCATCGTAAACACGCATTTTCGAATAGATACTTGAATTTTCTGGATCTTTTAAACGAGATAGTACAGAAAATTGCGCCAGAGTTTCTAGCGTATCAGGTGCACAATGAGCATTTTTTAATTCACTGTTTTGTAGTAATTTTTCATATATTTTCACTTCTTCAGAAACACGCATACAGTAAGGAACTTTAACAATATAAACTCGGTCTAAAAATGCTTCGTTATTTTTGTTATTTCTAAATGTTTGCCATTCAGATTCATTAGAATGCGCGAGCAAAATTCCATTAAAAGGTAGGGCTGACAAGCCTTCCGTAGAGTTATAGTTTCCTTCTTGCGTTGCAGTTAATAAAGGATGTAATACTTTAATAGGGGCCTTAAACATTTCTACAAATTCCATCATGCCTTGATTAGCACGACATAATGCGCCTGAATAACTATAGGCATCAGGATCATTTTGTGAAAAATGCTCTAACTGTCGAATATCAACTTTACCAACGAGGGCAGAAATATCTTGATTGTTATCGTCTCCGGGTTCTGTTTTTGCAATAGCGATTTGATCAAGAATAGATGGGTACAGTTTAACAACTTCAAATTTAGCAATATCACCCTTAAATTCATGTAATCTTTTGGCGACCCAAGGAGACATAATTGTATTTAAATAACGTTCTGGGATTTTATATTCTTTCTTTAATATTTTTCCATCTTCATTAGCATCAAATAAACAAAAAGGATGATCGTTTACTGGGCTTCTTTCACCATTAGCGCTGAGCACATAAATGGGTTCTTTTTGCATTAATGCTTTTAATTTTTCAGCCAGCGAAGATTTTCCGCCACCGACAGGGCCTAATAAATAGAGAATTTGTTTTTGTTCTTCAAGGCCTTGAGAGGCGTGCTTAAGGTAAGCAACAATTTGCTCTACGGCTTCTTCCATACCATAAAAATCTTTGAAAGCAGGGTAACGGGCAATAACACGGTTAGAAAATATACGGCTTAAAGTGGGTTCAGCAGAGGTATCTATCATCTCTGGATCACCGATGGCGAGTAATAATCGCTCTGAGGCTGTTGCGTAAGCGAGTTTATTTTTTTGACAAATACTTAGAAATTCTTGAATACTAAAGCTCTCTTCTTGAGCTTCATCGTAACGGGATTGATAATGCTGAAAAATACTCATAACTGCCTCCATGAAGGAAAAAATTTGCAGATGAGTAAAAACTTATCGTGAAAAAATTTTGATATTGTTTAACTCACTCAAATAAGACCGAGAAACTATCGATACCTACTTCAATACACAGATATCTTCAATTGAAATGGGTATGTCTATGCTTAAGTTTAGACGGTATTTTTTAAGTTATGGGGAAAATTAGAGGATTTTTTGTAACAGAACAGTGTAATAAAAGCCCTTGGCATTGATAAATATAGAAAAATTATTTCTAAATTTTACGTATAAAAAAACCAGAGTATAGACTCTGGTTTTACTAAAATGCGGTAAATTATTTAATAACGCGTTTTATACTAAGCGAAATTTGCAGAAGCAAAATCCCAGTTAGCTAATGCCCAGAAACCTGCCATGTAGCTTGGGCGAAGGTTACGGTAATCAATGTAGTAAGCATGTTCCCATAAATCTACTGTTAATAAAGGTGTAACGCTATCGTCAGTTAATGGTGTTGCTGCATTTGAAGTATTAACAATCGCAAGGCTACCGTCAGCGTTTTTCACTAACCAAGTCCAGCTTGAACCAAAGTTGTTGATTGCACTGTCAGTGAATTTAACTTTAAATTCATCGAAAGAACCGAAGCTTGCATTAATTGCGTCAGCTAAAGCACCTGTTGGTTCGCCGCCGCCAGTTGGGCTTAAGCTGTTCCAGTAAAAAGTATGATTCCAAATTTGTGCTGCATTATTGAAAACGCCTGCAGATGAAGTTTTAACGATGTCTTCTAAAGACTTTCCTTCAAATTCAGTACCTTCAATTAATCCATTAAGTTTTACAACATAAGTGTTGTGATGCTTACCGTAGTGAAACTCAAGTGTTTCAGCTGAAATGTGTGGTGCAAGTGCATCTTGTGCATAAGGTAATGCTGGTAATTCAATAGCCATTATTTTCTCCAGAAATGGGTTGTACAAATTTATTTTTGCGCAAAAATAAAGAAATTGTTTGCTCTTATTTAAAACTCAGTTAAAACCTAGTAAACTAGTCAAGTATTATTCAAGCTTGCATAGTGTACTCACTTATATAGGTTTTGCCACTGTAAATATCAAGCTTGTTATTACTTATAAGACTAAATAATGCTTTTTAGTCTTTATTGCCTTGATTATTTTAGTGCAGACTCCATTAATCAAAGCAATAAACATTAAATTTTATATTAAAGGTCGATATTGTTTCGGTCGCATTTAGAGGTATCCCATGGACACTATTGAACGTATTAAAGAACAGATTTCAGAAAACAGCATCTTATTATTTATGAAAGGCTCACCTAAATTACCTAGCTGTGGCTTTTCGTCTCAAGCTTCACAAGCATTAATGCAATGTGGTGAAAAGTTTGCTTACGTTGATATCCTTCAAAATCCAGATATTCGCGCTGAATTACCAAAATATGCTGACTGGCCAACATTTCCGCAATTGTGGGTTGATGGTGAATTAGTAGGTGGCTGTGACATTATTATGGAAATGTTTCAACAAGGTGAATTACAAACCTTGATAAAAGAATCTGCAGAAAAAAATATTTCTGAAGAAAAAGCTTAAATCAAATAGATAACTGATGAATGTAACTTTTTTATCGAAAACGATGAAAATAAGTTGAAAATCACCTTATTGTCTCAATAATAAGTGTAATCAGTTTTAGTTTTAATTAATTTAATAATAATATTGGAGAATGAAATGAGTGTATTAGTTGGTCGTTCAGCACCAGATTTTACTGCAGCAGCTGTTTTAGGTACTGGCGAAATCGTTGATAGCTTTACGTTGTCAGAAGCAATTAAAGGTAAAAAAGCCGTAGTATTTTTCTACCCATTGGATTTTACTTTTGTATGTCCATCAGAGCTTTTAGCTTTTGATCACCGCATGGAAGAATTTAAAAATCGTGGCGTTGAAGTTATCGGTGTTTCTATCGATTCACAATTTTCACATAACGCATGGCGTAACACTCCAGTAAATGAAGGCGGTATTGGTCCAGTTCAATACACTTTAGTTGCTGATACTAAACATGAAATATGTAAAGCATATGACGTTGAGCATCCAGAAGCTGGCGTTGCATTTCGTGGTTCATTTTTAATTGATGAAGAAGGTAATGTACGTCATCAAGTGATTAATGACTTACCATTAGGTCGCGATGTTGATGAAATGATCCGTATGGTTGATGCATTACAATTCCACCAAGATCACGGTGAAGTTTGTCCAGCTGGCTGGAACAAAGGCGATAAAGGTATGACTGCTTCTCCTGAAGGTGTTGCATCTTACTTAGCTGATAACGCAGATCAACTTTAAGTTTTTGCGCAGTATAGCAATGGGATGATACTCATTTTAAAATATAAAAAAACCGCATTAATGCGGTTTTTTTATGTTCAGGATGAACGGTATGTCATGATCACATGGATGTGAAAGAGTGACGATGTTCAGAATATAAATCAGATAGCCCTTTAATAATCAACATACCTAGTTAACAACCAAAAATCAAAGTTAAATCACTAGAAGTACTGAAATAAATAAAAATCGATCTACACTTAATTTATTATCTTATTTATTGTTGGAAAAGATTTGTTTTTACCTAAAGTTGTTTATGAGAATTTACCCTATGTTTATTTTATTTTTAGCGGTTTTTTACTCACTTTTGAAATGACATGGCCAATATTGTTTTCAGCCAATCTATTTTATAGTGCTGGATGTATTACATTAGTATCACGTTCAGCAAACCGTAGACTCGACAGACAAAAAAATCTCGGTATTAAACATAAAATACCTGAGCTGCTTTATGAATATTTACCCTACATTTATAGTGCGATTGGCATTTTTACGATAATGATCACAAAAAATGCACTTTTTCAATTTTGTGCATTTACTTTGCTTGTTTTAGCGGTTAGAAATTTACTATGTCGGCACAAAAATCGTACGAGTGCAGTGAAACATTTTTAATCATTATTAGAAGGTTCAGCGTGTAGCTGAGCTTCATCATCTATGGCTAAAGGCCAGCCACCCATTTTTTGCCATTTATTGACAATAAAACAAAAAAGTTCAGCCGTTTTTTCAGTATCATAAAGTGCAGAATGCGCTTCACTATTATTGAACTCTAAACCCGCAGCCAAACATGCTTTAGCCAATACTGTTTGCCCGAGCGCTAAACCAGACAACGTTGTAGTATCAAAACTAACGAAAGGGTGGAATGGAGAACGTTTTATCAAACAGCGTTCAGTAGCAGCATTGACAAAACCTAAATCAAATGAAGCATTATGAGCAACCATTACTGCACGTTGACAGCCAGCAGCTTTCATCTTTTTACGAATTAATTTAAATGTACCTGTTAGAGCGGTGTATTCATCAACAGCTCCACGTAAAGGATTTGTTGGATCAATACCTGTAAACTCTAATGCGGCTTTTTCTAAGTTAGCACCTTCAAACGGGTCAACGTTAAAGTGGATAGTTTCATCAAGCGAGAATAGTCCGGTTTCTTCATCAAGTAATAAAGTTGTTGCGGCTATTTCTAATAATGCATCTGTTTGCGCATTAAATCCTGCTGTTTCAACATCAACAACAACGGGAAAGTAACCTCGAAAGCGTTGGGCAAAAGCACTTTTAGCATTTTTATCGTCAGAACTATTATTTTTATTTTGAGGGCTTTTACTCATAGTTACGTCTTTTTTAAGTTAATATTCAATTACAATAAGCAAATTATCGCAGAAATAAATTGGAAACACTATGCGAACACGGCGATGTGGCTTGAAAATTATGAAAAAATTGTTGATAACTGCTAAAGTTATAAAATACATTGTCGATAACAGATACGTGGCAGGATAAAAAGATAAATATTTTATGAAAAAATCTATCATCTCAATATTATTATGCGTATTTGCAAGTCAAGCTGATGCTGGTATTCGTCAGTATGGTGCAGATTTGGAGCATGCTAATTGGCAATTAACCAATAATTCACGATTGCAGTGTACGTTATCGCATCAAATACCCAATTATGGCGAAGCAAAATTCTATAGTACGGCTAGCCGTAAAATGAATATGGAATTTGAACTCGATATGATGCGCTTACCTGATACTTATTCCCTAGCAGAAGTTCGCTCTGTTGCTCCTAATTGGCGCCCGGGCAAAAATGGACGGACTATTGCCGACATGAAACTTCATAAACAGTTTACGCCAACCTTACCAAAAAAGGTTGCTTGGAATATGCTGAATGAATTAGAACAGGGTATGAACCCAACTTTTTACTATAACGATTGGTATAGCGAAAATGAACTGATTTCAGTTGGTATATCTACAGCAAAATTCAACCGTGCTTATCAAGAATTTATTGGCTGTGTTGGTAATTTACTTGATTATAATTTTGATGATATTTCTTACACGGTTTTGAATTATCAATTTGGCGGTGACAGCTTAACTAAATCGTCTAAAAAACGTTTATCGATGATTGCAGAGTATCTTACTTTAGATCAAGACCTTGAATTAGTACTTATTGACGGTTATACCGACAGTTATGGTGGCAGAAACGATAACTTGAAAATATCTAATCGACGTGCAAAAACGATTCGTGAACATTTTGTAAAAAATGGTATTGACCCAAGCAGAATTGAAGCAAAAGGTTATGGTGAAAAACGTCATGTAGCGTCGAATAATACTATTATTGGTCGAGCTCAAAACAGACGTGTTGTTATTCGAATGGAACAACCGTAAAGACGAATTTACTGTTAAAAAATATATTTTATCAATAATCAGTTGAATAGGCTGGTAGGTTATCTTAATCTACCAGCCTATTTTTTTATTGGATCTTCTATAATGCGACCATTGTTTAAATCGTTATTCGCTTTGTTGGTTTTATCAAGCTTTACCAGCTTGGCAAAAACTAATGATGCATATACTTATGCTAATTACGACCAAGTAAAAACAACCCACATATATTTAGACCTAGAGGTTAACTTTGATGAGAAGTCGCTTTCGGGCTTTGCTGAATTATCATTAGACTGGTTAAGCAAAACGTCGAAGCCGATTATTCTTGATACGCGTGATTTGATTATCCACCGTATTATGGCGCAAACAACCTCAGGCCAATGGCGTGGTGTAAGTTTTAAACTTGATGAACGTGATAGCGTTTTAGGTTCCAAACTGACCATTAACAATACATTTAAAGCACAGAAAGTTCGTATTTATTATCAATCTACTGAAAAAGCGTCAGGCTTACAGTGGCTATCTCCAGAGCAAACAGCGGGTAAAAAGCATCCTTTTCTCTTTAGTCAAAATCAAGCGATTCATGCTCGTTCATGGATCCCCGTACAAGACACACCAAGTGTACGTGTAACTTATACAGCACGTATAACCACTCCGGATAATTTATTAGCTGTAATGAGCGCAAACAATGAACCTGATACTGCTCGTGATGGTGATTATTTCTTTAGCATGCCTCAAGCTATTCCACCGTATTTGATTGCGATTGGAGCAGGTGATCTAGAATTTAAAGCGATGAGTAAGCAAACAGGTGTTTACGCAGAAGCAAGTATCTTAGATGCAGCAGTTGCTGAATTTGATGATACTCAAGCGATGATTGATGAGTCTGAAAAATTATTTGGACCTTATCGTTGGGGTCGTTATGATTTACTCATTTTACCGCCTAGCTTTCCTTTTGGTGGTATGGAAAACCCACGTTTGTCTTTTATTACGCCAACCGTTATCGCAGGTGATAAAAGTTTAGTTAACTTAATTGCTCATGAACTTGCTCACTCTTGGTCTGGTAATTTAGTTACCAATGAAAGCTGGCGAGACCTATGGTTAAACGAAGGCTTCACCAGTTATGTTGAAAACCGTATTATGGAAGCTGTATTTGGTGAAGACAGAGCTGTAATGGAACAAGCGCTTGGTGCACAAGATTTAAACTATGAAATTGCAGAATTACCCCCTGGTGATACTCAGCTTTTTATTGATCTGAAAGGACGAGATCCAGATGATGCCTTTTCTGGGGTGCCTTATGTTAAAGGTCAATTATTTCTAATGTTTTTAGAAGCTAAATTTGGTCGTGAAAAATTTGACTTGTTTATTCTAGATTATTTTAATAGTCATGCTTTTGAAAGCTTAGGAACTACTAATTTTGTTATATATTTAAAGAATAATCTCACACATAAATACCCAAATATTGTCAGTGATGAAGAAGTCAATGAATGGATATATGAGCAAGGTTTGCCAAGTTATGCGCCTAAGCCTACATCAAGTGCATTTACGACTATCGATGGCCTTATTAATCTGTGGGTTGGGGATAAAATAACGATAGCTAAATTACCTACTAAAGCATGGACACTTCATGAATGGTTGCATTTTATTAATAACTTGCCAGTAACACTACCTTCTGAGCGAATGAGCGAACTTGATATAGCCTTTAATTTAACGGCGAGTACTAATGCTGAAATTGCTCATGCATGGTATTTATTGGCATTAAGAACAGGCTACGATACGGTTTATCCAGCCATGTCAAAGTACTTGATTTCAATTGGCCGACGTAAGCTAATTGTGCCGCTATATAAAGCGCTAGCTGAAACACCTGAAGGAAAAGCTTGGGCACTTGAAGTTTACGCAAAAGCACGTCCGGGTTATCACGGTTTAGCTCAAGGTACTATTGATGGTGTATTAAAAGGAAAATAATCTTTTAATATCTAACTGTTGAAATGATAACGCCACGCTAAAATTAATTAGTGTGGCGTTTTTTGTTTGCCCAGCGAAGCTGGCAAACCCGATAGGCTGAAAGATGCCTTATCACCCCGACTAAGGGGAAGATAATCTGAATGGCAAGGGCGTCACTGGCTAACGGTGGGGTCTGAAGGAAGC
>Ga0233426_10001489_pt1 | contig 21344 bp, 14 predicted proteins | sample SI_118_April2016_6_FD_179875 | JGI IMG/M metagenome (GOLD analysis project Ga0233426, IMG submission 179875) | Seawater microbial communities from Saanich Inlet, British Columbia, Canada - SI_118_April2016_10_MG | ecosystem: Environmental > Aquatic > Marine > Inlet | place: Canada: British...
CCTCATCACAAGTTTTGAAGATGGGTTCAAAAGCGATTGGGCATCATTTAACCAAACAACAGTTAGTGGCTCAATTACTTGTTCGGATGATAATGCAGCGAAAGGTGACTGTTATTACAAATGGGATGGACTTGTAAGTTGGGACTGGGCAGTTGGTTCCGTTACGATAAACGCACCTGAATCTGGTTTTGATTTACCGCCTAATGCGAATAACTTGTTTTTTAACATGGGGAACAAAATGGTAAGCAATAAAGGAATAAAAAACTGTTTCATTCAATTTTGGTTCGATGAAGATGATAATGGTGACGGAGTTTTTAATGAAGCGACAGAAGATCGTTTCATATACGAATATTGGTATGAAAACGACCAGTGGAATCTAATAAGCTTTAAATACAGTGATTTAAAATACGACTCAGATGGTAACCTTTTAGAAGTAAAAGGTAATGGACTGCCTGAACCCGCTAAACTTATAAGTATCAATGTTTTTTTTCTAGCCAACAAAGATTCCGGTATTAAATCTGAAGCTTATGCCGATCATATTATATTCACCGAAAACGAGACCTATAAACCTTGAAAAAACTCCTAAACATATCGATACTTATTTTAATGGTTTCATCTTGTAAAATACAATTGGAAGAAGTCCAACTGTACGATATATATGAACAACCAAAACAACAAGAAAAAATAAAACCTGTTGTTTATTCGGACGCCGAGGGAACCATGTGGAATTCATTATTTGATTGTGGTGAGTTTGAAATAAGTAAGAAGAATTTTTACAAAGGAAATGCTTCAATAAAAATTTCATGGGATAAAAACTTAGGATGCGAATGGATAGGGTTTGGAAACAGCTTTAACAATTGGCAATCTGCTAATATCCAAGAATATATTAATACAAAAGCCTTAAGTTTTTTTGTAAGAACACAAGGTGGTGAGGTTAGTTCAATTCCAATTGTAGTTTCCTTGGAAGACTTCTCAGGTGGAGGAAGTTACTTATTTATCGATTGTAAAAAATACTTAAAAGGGCTTTCTATAGATACCAATTGGAAACAAATAATCGTACCACTTTGGGATTTCCCTATTGGTGATGAGATAGAAAATGACAACATTGATGTTTCTTCCATAAAGCAATTGAAATTTCAGTTGGAAGGTGCTGGTGAATTTTATCTGGATGAAATTTCATTGATTGACTATTCAATCAATCAATTCCAAAATCTACAATCAGAAGTAGAAAACATGAAGCCAAAAGGAGCTCCAAACCAAACAATTTATCGGGAAGGAAACCTAAAAGAATCTGGCTGGGGAACCGGCGATAAAACATGTCATAATTTAAAGGAATCAACAGATACAGCAGGAAATACATTTATAGAATGGAATTACGAAACAAATAACTGTAATTGGGCTCACTGGGGTATTAACTGGAATGAATGGTATCAAATAAACTTCAGAGGAATTACTGAGGAATCGATTCTTGAGTTTAAGTTAAAAACAAGCCCTAATGCCAAATTCTCTTTAACCATAGAAGATTTTAGAGGGCATTCTTCCTCTAAAAATATTTCTTCAAACAATTCAAAGAACTTTTCAGACTGGAGGGTCGTACAAATTCCACTAAGTGCTTTTAAATTAAAAGACAATAATTTTGTTTTAGATCAAGTCAAGCAAATCAGTTTCAAAGGAATAAAATCGGGGCAAATATTTTTAGACGATATAAAAATTGTAAGAAAATGAAAAAAGTAAAAAAGCCATTACTACTTCTTTTAATATTTTCAATTACGCTAGGTTGTAATAGAAGTAATCCTTCGACTCAAACAACAAAAGCAACCGATTCAGCAATTGAAAATAGAATTAAAAGCATGTCCATCGAGCAAAAGGTTGGACAAATGACTCAAATTAATTTAGATGTTATCTCAAAAGGAAAAATATACAACCTAATCGTTCCACATCAGATAGATTCAGCGAAATTAGATACTGCCATTAACAAATATTTTGTTGGCTCTATCTTAAATGCTGCTGGTTACCCCTTTTCTAGAAAACATTGGGAAAAAATCATTACCAGCATCCAAATAAAAGCAGTTACAGAAGGAAGTAAAACACCAATTTTATATGGTATTGATGCCATTCATGGTGCAAATTATACTGTAGGAGCTACATTGTTTCCACAGCAAATTGGTTTAGCAGCAACATGGAATCCAGAAATTGTTGAGGAAGCAGCTTCTATCACAGCGTATGATGTTTCGGCATCTGGAATACCTTGGAATTTCTCGCCAGTTTTAGACCTTGCTCGCCAACCGCTATGGGGAAGATTTTTCGAAACATTTGGAGAAGATGTCTATCTCGCTAAAACAATGGGGAAAGCGTTCATAAAAGGCTACCAAGGAAAAGATGTTGGGCATCCGCACAAAGTTGCGGCTTGCTTAAAACACTACGTTGGTTATAGCTACCCGCTTTCAGGGAAAGATCGAACACCAGCTTGGATTCCAGACAGGATGTTAAAAGAGTATTTTTTACCCACGTTTAAAGCAGCTATTGATGAAAGTGCTTTAAGTATTATGGTAAATTCAGGAGAAGTAAATGGAATTCCAGTGCATGCAAATAAGGAATTACTAACAACAATATTAAGAGATGAATATGGATTTGAGGGAATTGTACTAACTGATTGGGAAGATATCATCAAGCTTTACAAAGATCACCACATCGCTTCTGATATGAAAGAAGCAGTTTACCTCGCTATAAATGCAGGAATAGACATGAGTATGACGCCAAATGACTATTCATTTAATGATGCATTAATAGAACTCGTAAAAGAAGGACGCATTACCGAGTCAAGACTTGATGAATCTGTGAGAAGAATTTTAACGACAAAACAACAATTAGGATTATTAGAAAACCCCTACCCTAACTTCGATGACTTCCCTAAGTTTGGCAGCGAAGAACATACGAATAAGAGTTTACAAGCTGCGAAAGAATCTATCACACTCGTTAAAAATCAAAACATTCTCCCATTGAGTACGTCTACAAAAATTTTAGTTACGGGTCCAGGAGCAAACTCCCTTAACTACTTAAATGGAGGCTGGACGCATACTTGGCAAGGAGACGAAACAAAATACAATACAATTGGCAAAAAGACTATTCAGGAATCTTTAAAGCTTCTTTCTAAAAACATAACATATATGGAGGGCAGTAGTTTAGATTCAAATATAAATACCGCCGAAACATTAGAAGAAGCTGAAAATCATGACGTTATAGTTGTGTGCTTAGCAGAAGATCCTGCTACCGAGGGACCTGCAGATATTAATTCCCTTGATTTTCCAAAAGCACAACAAAACTTAGTTAAAGAGTTAAGTAAAAGTGGGAAACCCATAGTAGTCATAACCACAACTGCACGACCCCGAATAATGAGAGAAATAGAACCTTTAATGGATGCCATATTACTGGCTTATTTACCAGGAAACGAGGGCGGAACTGCAATCGCTGAGACGATCCTTGGCTTAAACAACCCGTCGGGGAAATTGCCCTTTACCTACCCCAAATATCAAGGATTAAATATAACCTATGACCATAAGCACACTGAAAAAACGAATCGTTTTTTAGGTCAAACTTCTTCGTTGAGCGAATATGACGCCAAATTTAAAGGACAGTTATATCAATGGGACTTTGGATACGGATTGAGTTATTCCAATTTTATTTACTCGAACCTTGAAATGGATAAAAAAAGTTATTACAAAACGGACACCCTCAAAATTGAGGTAACGGTTACGAACCAATCGGAAATAGCAGGTGATGAAGTCATACAAATATACTGCTCTGATTTGGTAGCAAGTATAACTCCTTGTGTTAAACGTTTAAGAGGTTTTAAAAAAACACACATCTTACCCAACCAAAGCAAAACGGTAAAATTATCAATCGCTGTTGAAGATTTAGCTTTTGTTGGAAGCAATAATAAGTGGATTGTTGAATCGGGAGAGTTTAAATTAAAAGCAAATAATTTAACCCTAAATTTTGAAATTAAAGAAAGAACACAACAGGTGGTCGTAAAAAAATAAAATTGATGTTTTATTTAAAATGCTCCTTAATATTTAGACCCTATAAGGCCAACAAAATTTAAAATTAAACGTAGTAAACAGTATCGTATTTAAAATCATTTTCACTTAACTAAAAAAAAGTCATTATGAAACTTAAACCTATTTTCACAGCCTGCTTCTTTTTGTGTTTTATGCTAACCAAAGCTCAACAAGTTTATGATGATTTTGAAGGCGCGCCAAATATTGATTATGGTTTTATTAATGGTGTTTTGGACAAAACTTCAACAAACCCAGATCAATCGGGAATTAACACATCAGCAACTTGCGGTAAATACACCAGAAATAGTTCAGAAACATATGATGTTATTTTGCTGGAACCCACTGCTCTTATGAACGATTTATCAGACTACTTGAGCGGTTCAAAAAAAATGACCTTAATGGTTAAAACAGATGTTTCGGTAACCGTTCAAATCACTTTGGAAAATAGCATCTTAGCGCAACCTGCTAACTACCCTATAGGAAGACATAGCGTTTATTTTGCTACAACTTCTGGATCAGGAAACTGGGAATTGTTAACATTCGATTATAATCAACAACCTGATGCAGAAGTTTCTAACAGCAATGTAGATCAATTAGTTCTGCTATTTGACCCTGGTAAAAAGACAGGTGATGTTTATTATATGGATGAAATAATGGGACCTGAATTCGAGAATCCTTGTGCAAACAATGGAATTATTGATTCAATCGCAGAGGATTTTGATTGCAACAGAAATGTAACTTTTGACTTTGCTAATGGAACTCTTAATGTTATCGATAATCCAAATACAGATGGTGATAACATGTCTAATAAATGTGGACAATTTATAAAATGGACCACTGCTAAAGACGGGGCTTTTGGAGGGACATTAAACACTTCATTTACTACCGAAGATTATGTTTCAGCAAAGATTGATTTATATACTCCTAATCCTTCTCAAAAATTTTTAGTTAGCATGCAAGATGAGGATAATAATCAACTATCAATAGACTCCATAATAACAAAAACTTCTGACAATTGGGAAACCTACGCATTGGACTTTTCTAATATATCTCCGTCAAAATCGGTTGAAAAATTTGTTTTTCTCCTCAACCCATCAACAGAAACCGAAGACACCATCTATTTCGATAACTTTATTTTTTCGAAAGAGTTCGTTTCAACCTCTGTACAAGAAAAATTTGAAGATTTAATTTCTATTTACCCTAACCCAGTACAAAATAACAATCAGGTAATATTTGAATTAAAAAAAGACGGAATAGTTAACTCAATAGAAATAATATCAATAGACGGAAAATTAATGGAGTCGTTAATTATAAACAAAAACAAAACGTCTGTAGATTTGAGTCATTATGCAAGGGGCAGTTATATCGCAAAATTAACACTTAATAACAATACTATAATAACCAGTAGAATAATAAAATAAAACAACTTTTCTTGAAAACAACAAACTACATTTTGATTCTTATCTTCTGCCTTACATTTTTCAATTGTAAGCAAAGTGATCCTGTTGAAACCGAATATATCTTAATTTGGGAAGATAATTTTAATGGCACTGAAATAGATGTAAATAAATGGGAATTTCAAATTGGAGATGGATCCAACTATGGGCTATGGAAATGGGGGAACAACGAAGAACAATACTACCGGGAAGAAAATGCAAGAGTATCCAATGGAAAGTTATTAATAAAGGCTGTTGCAGAAGAATTCCAAGGCTATAAGTACACTTCAGCAAGAATGCGGACAAAAGGAAAAGCTGATTTCAAGTATGGAAAAGTAGAAGCTTCAATTAGAATGGCAGACACAGAAGGCTTGTGGCATGCATTCTGGTTACTACCATCAAATCCTTCGCAAGGCTGGCCTATGAGTGGAGAGATTGATATAATGGAGTATGTAGGAAACGCTCCGAATGAAGTTTTAAACACACTACATTTTGCTGATAATTTTGACAATCACCAATACATTGGATCACCGATCCCATTTGCAGATGATGGTGAATTCCACCTTTATGGAATAGAATGGGATGAAAACAAAATAATTTGGTATTTCGATGGAGAAGAAACTTTTAAAATAATACGAAGTAATCCCAGTATTGCAAGTACTTGGCCGTTCGACTCCGAATTTCATTTAATACTTAATACTGCAGTTGGTGGAAATTTAGGAGGAGCCGTTAATTCAGCCGCCCTAAGCACTCCAAAATACATGGAGGTAGATTATGTGAAATTGTACCAAAAACCTTAACCTAAAAATAAAATGATGCGATACCTTATGATTGTTTTTGGTGTTTTTACACACTTTTTTGTTTTTGCATCAAAAGTAGAAATTGTTCAAAATAAAAATGGATTTCAATTACTAAAGGATGGAGAACCTTATTACATACAAGGAGCTGGAGGAACTAATAACTTAGAAAAGCTAAAGGAATATGGAGGGAATTCAATCCGAACTTGGGGAATTGATGCGCAAACAGACAACATATTAGCAAACGCAAAAAAATACGATATAACTGTTTGTTTTGGTATTTGGATTGGACAAGAAAGACAAGGATTTGACTATTCCAATAAACAAGCATTAGAGTCTCAACTTAAAATGGTTCGTGAGACAGTCCGAAAATACAAAAACCACCCTTCTATTTTAATATGGGGAATTGGCAACGAAATGGATTTAGATTATACCAATTTCGAAGTTTGGAAACACATGGAGGACATCTGTCAAGTCGTTAAAGAAGAAGACCCTAACCACCCAACTATGTTGGTGACTGCGGGTTTAGATGTTGCAGAAATTAAACTCATAAAAAAACACACACCCAGCTTAGACATACTTGGAATTAATACCTACGGTAATATTTCATACATCAAAGAAGCCATAAACATGTACGATTGGGGTAAGCCATATATAGTTGCAGAATGGGGTCCTTATGGTTGGTGGGAAGTTGAAAAAACAGCATGGGGTGCGGCAATTGAAGAAACGAGTACTCAGAAAGCCAAAACTTACGAAGCAAGTATGGTGAGTATAATGAATGACTCTACAAAATGCCTGGGTTCTTATGTTTTTTTATGGGGTCAAAAACAAGAAACAACATCTACTTGGTTTAGTATGTTTACGGAGGATGGTGATGAAACTGAAGTGATGGACATTATCATAAAAGGTTGGACAGGTTTGCCTCCTGAAAATAAAGCTCCTAGCATCACTCAATTTTCATTACAAAATCAAATTGCAAGCAAAGGTTTAGTAATTAAAAAAGATTCTTTTTTGAGAGCTAGCGTTATTATAATGGATCCTGATGGAGATGATATTGAATATATTTGGCAAATAATCCCTGAAAGTACAGATAAAAAATCAGGGGGCGATAAGGAAAAATCACCCCAACCGGTTAAAGGAATCGTTAAAAAGTCAGACTCCAGCAAAAACAATATAATTTTTAAAGTTTCCAAAAGTGGTCAGTACCGACTTTTTCTATTTGCGAAAGATGGTCAAGGAAATGTAGCAACAGGCAACATACCTTTTTTAATAGAATAATAACACACTTTATTTATTAAACATCTCAGACTTCTCTTTTTTTAGTTCAAAAAATTTTATTAACTATGAGTTCCGAAAATTAACGGAACAAATTAATTCAAAAAACGAAAGTAAGGTTCCGTAAACATGCAACCCTGATTTATTACAATAAACCAATATGAAAATCAACTTAACTTCTATTATAGCTTGTGTTTTTTTAGCTTTTTCAACACTCAAATCAAACGCTCAAACACTCTCTACTCCTATCGCAGAAGGAGTATGTGGAGGTCAAATATTAGATATTGAATCGTGGGAATTTGACACCGATTCTATATATGTTGTTCTATCCACAGAAAGTCCAAATTCAATTTTTATAGCAAAAGCATTTAGAGGCAGTACCCAAAATAATTTAAAATTTAATATTTTGGAAAGTGCAGGAAGCGATGATGGATATGGCTCAAATGTAGAAAACATTGAAGTCCATCAAAGTAGTAACACAATATTTTTTCTTTCCAATGGATCTGTCTACAGAACAGGTATTCATTCAACATCGGCTAGCCTTGTGAGCGAGATGGTAAAAACTTTTTTAATTAAACAAGATACGATGTGTCTTGTTAAAAATAATTTATTACCCGGCGGTAACGACACATTAGAATTTGGACCAATAGATGCACTTGGCAACTTCTCACCAACAAATGGGTTTAGTCTTTTAAAAAGATTTACAGATCCGCCTCAATTGTTAATTTCTCCGGTTGATAATCGATTAAATTTATTCGAAAGAGGATCGTTTGCGCAAAGGCAAATTGTAAATGATGCATTTAATGCAATGAAAAATAGTTCCTCTTTAAGTTCTGCTGCTAGCGCTGCACCAATCATATCAAATATAGAATGGAGAACAACAAGTATTGCTGGTGACGGAACTGTATACGTAACTGGCCAACCGCCTCTAGGATCTCCAACCATTATGGATCGAAGAATTGCTTGGACAAACGATAATGGGTTTAATTGGAAAGATGCTATAATGAATGGACCAGGACCTGCAGGTGGTGTTGTTGGTAATAACATTTTAATTGATGATTTAGCATCTTCTAGAAATTTATTTTGTGGAAATCTATTTTTAACCGATACATCATCAATGGGAACATGGTATAATCCAGGTAAAGTTTTAATTAGTGATTTAAATAGAGCCAATGATGGAAAAACAGTTGCTGATCCAATTATACAAGATATTAAATATCATACAACAAACATTGGTTTTGGGTATTCGACCTCTTCAGGCGATAATATTTATGGATGGAATGAAGGTATAGAAGCTGTTCAAGTTAACGATATAGATATGAATCCTGATTTTTCAATAGGCTGGGTTGCTTCCAAATCAGGCGTACGAAAAGTTGAAAATTATAATACAACAAGCGAGATATGGCACCCTACCTATTTCCCGAATTTAGACGGATCTCCTTATTTATCCGTTGCAATTGACACAGTTGACAACAACACAGTTTTCGTAGGAAATCAACGAATTTACAGAACAACAAATGGGGGAACAACAATAGGTACTGATGACGGTTGGGATGAAGTTTTTACACCAGAAACTGGACCTTACAACTTCAACAGAATAAATACAAAATGTAACGTAATCGCCATTTCTAAATCCGACCGTAATATTGTCTTAGCAGGGTTTTCTCAGGATTACGGAAATAAAGGGGGAGCTTTTTACAGTTTAGACGGCGGAAACACTTGGAGTCAAATCCTTTTAAACACAACTTCTTTTGGTCAAGATTTAGATGTAAAGGATATTGAATTAACTGAAGAATCAGGAAATATTGTGGCATATATTGGTGTTGAATCCGATCCATTAACTTCTGGCGCATACGGAGTTTACAGAGCAGAGCTATCCTCAGGATTATGGACCATCTCTCAAGCTGCTGTATTTGGAGCTACGGACAATATTATTGATTTAGAAATGAATACTGCAAGAGATACACTGATTGTACTTTACAGGGACCCTGGCCTTTTGCCTGTGAATAATGTTATATTTAAAGATATCAACTCAGGTACCTGGAGTTCTAATCATTTTGGACCCAGTTCCAACAACGGATATGCATCCGCTATTACAATTGGTAATAATTATATTTTCATGGCTATTGATGAAAAGATTTACACATGCCCAATATCATCTTTCTTATCTTGGTCTTTAGCATATTCCTACCCGCTTGGTATACAAATAAACGTACTTTACTATGATGAATTACTTGTGGGAACATCTACTGGCTTATATGCCCAAAATTTAGAAATCGAGACAGTAAATACCGAGCACGTATTTAAAAATGGAAATCAATCAGCAATATATTTAACTGAAAATGGATCAATAAAAGTGTCAGCTACTTCTAATATTGTGGCATTGAATGTTTTTGATATCGGAGGTAAATTAATTTACAAGATATATCCTAATCAAAAGAATTTTGAGTTTAATGAAAACTTTAAGGATGGTATTTATATTGTTACAGCAACAGATGACAGAGGTGAAATTCAGTCTAAGAAAATTGCAATAACAACTAATAAATAGTTTTAGAAAAATACGTCAAATAAAATCAGTTCCTACACAAGCTCAATAATCTTGAATGGATGAATGAAAGAGATTAATTGCTTTTTTAAAATTTAAAACTATTTTTTTTATGCTGAAGTTATTAAAACAAATTAACCTTAAAAAAATTATTTTCATTTTGACTTTGAGCTTGCCATTTATTAATGCCAATGCCCAAATTATCATTCAAGACACTTTATCAGGAAAGAAAAAGCAAATTAATTTTGGTGCTAAAATTTTCTACAAATTATATTCAGATTCTGTACTTAATATTGAAATCACACCTGATTATGGCACTATAACCAACTCTTATGACTCAATGCTTGTTTTTAAAGACGGAACAGAAATTTCTAAAAATGACATTAGTTACTTAGAGATTGATCGTAAAGGACTTAAAAAATGGAGAGGAGTAGCAAAACCATTTTTAATCGTTGGTATGGGGGTTCTTTCAAAAGGGGTTTTAATGGCTGTTTTCGAAGGAAGGGAAAGTAATAACGAACAAATAGTGCCCATTTATTTATCGATAGGCGCAACGCTAACCAGTATATCTTGTTGGCCATTTTGGCTAAAAAACAAAGCATTTGATCTTTCTTCTAAAAAGTACGAGATCATCATTCCATAAATCTAAACAATGAGACATAACTTAAGTGATTTAAGAGAGGTTATTAAGGATCGAAGAAGTATTAAACCTGAAAATTTCAAACCTCGGAAAGTTTTAAAAGATCAAATATCTGAGATTTTATCAAATGCTAGATGGGCTCCAACCCATGGAATGACGGAACCTTGGCACTTTGTAGTTTTTCAAGAAGAAGCTACTAAATCTTTAGGAGAGTTTATGGCGAACGCTTACAAGGATAAAACTTCGGAAGAGGACTTCCTTCAAATAAAGTATGATAAGTTTGTTAATCGACCTCAATTATCAAGCGTTATTATTGCCGTTTGTATGAAAAGACAAGAATCTGAAAAAATCCCTGAAATAGAAGAGATTGAAGCAGTAGCTTGCGCAGTCCAAAACATGCACCTTACTGCAACTGCCTATGGATTAGGCGGATACTGGAGCAGTGGGAAAATCGCATATTCGGATGAAATGAAAGTATACTTAAACTTAAAAGATAAGGATAAATGTCTCGGTTTATTTTATGTTGGCTATCCATCAATTAATTGGCCCACTGGGCACAGAAAACCATTGGAATATAAAACAGAATGGCGAACTAAATAAGTTGAGTGTGAATGGCGATTTAGCTACTATTATGATTTCTTCAAAAAAAACAAATAAATTAGGATTGAAAAGCAACTTAACACACTTAATTTCCTTTTTAATTATTATATCTTTTTCGCTTAAAGCTAAAACGTTAAACACGGATTCTTTAAAGGCTAATTTACCAGTAAACTTTAATGGACAGATTGCGATAAAGAAAAATACCCAATTTGTTTTTAAAGAAAATTTCGGGTTTAAAGAACAGACTTACGGAACAGAAATAAATGATTCTACGCTTTTTAATGTTGGAGAAATATCACACACCTTCATACATTACTTCATTAAACACCTCGTAACACTGAGACAAATAAAAACAACGGATCCTGTGAATAAATATCTTACCGACTTTCCGTACGATAGTATTCAAATTCAACATTTGGTTAACCACCAATCAGGGCTTCCAAAAGATTACATCCGATTATATCATAAAAAGGTGTTTAATAATATGGACATTAAAATAAAGGATAAGGAAAAGCTTTTTGATAATGAAGACATCCTATATTTACTTTCAAGGGTAAAACCTAAATTACTTTTCAACCCTGGTGATTCAATAGCCTATTCAAACATTGACTATTTATTACTAGTAAGCTTAATTGAGAAAGTTACCTTCACGCCTTTTCCTGACTTTGTCGCAAAAATTTTTAGACACCAAAATTTTATTTTTACGCCTCTAGTTTCAATACTTGATACGATTCCAAATAAAGCAATGGGCTATAGGTTATTTGAAGATGAGACAACAGGATTATTTGAGAATTTAAGTTCCTATGGTTTTAATTATGATGATGGGACAACAGGAAACCAACACCTTTATTTAAGTGCTACAAATCTAGCGTTATGGGCTCAATTTATTTCTGATGATATTAATTTTGAATACTTAAAAGAAAATCCAAGTAGGTATTTCATGGGAGGAATTAAATACAATAATGAATTAGGAGTTACTGAAAAAGAAGGAGGCTTCGGAGGAACCTATTCAAAAATTATTTTCATCCCAGAAAATGGAATTATAGCCGTTGTAATTTCAAATATTTACACCGGTGAAAAACTTGACCAACTGGTTAAGTACTTGAAATTGATTGATTGATTTTACCAACTTCGAGGACAAGCTATTTTACCTACCTTATTGGGTGACCAAGCCTTTGATCTCTTTTGTGATTTCTTACCACCTCCCTCCCATTCCGAGAATCGAAAGACAAGAATAAGGTGGGAATCTACAAATGCATCTCTATAGTTAGGATTTCCATTTTTACTAATTCCATCAATATAATCTGTATAAGTAACATGTAATGCGCTCTCCCAAACAAGGCCAATATTCCCTGTGAAAGTATAGCCGAGTCCAAATCCAAATGGTAAGTTCACACCACCTTTCTTAAATCCTTTTTCAGGTATGTAATTAATATTAGAATCAGGATCTTTGGTTACAGTAGGATTAAACAAAAAACGGTTTACACCTTTAAACAAGTAGGCAAGGTATTGTCCTTGTTTACCAAATGAATTCCGAAACTTCACATTAATACCGAAATCTGTTAACGGTGTGACAAAGCTTAACCCTCTACTATTAATACCATCAACATCTCCAAAAAAATCACTTCCGTTCAAAGAGGATTTAGTTAAATGTAAAGCTACTCCTATTTTGGGCAGCACATTAAAGCCTACTCCACCTTTATAACTCAGGTGTAATGTTTCCGAACTTGGAAAAGCGTTTTTATTAAGGTCTCCTAAATAATAAGACTCCCCTAAACCAAAAAACGTGTACAAGTCTGCTATTTGAGCTTTCGCACCAACACAAGACAATAACAAAATAATAACCTTTATTTTTTTCATCAATTAAATTATTTTCTGAGCATACGTTTATTCTAAATATTCCGACTACAAAAGTAGAGGTATAAGTTTCTAAACCTATTCGTTAATAAGGAAAACAGTACTTTTTTATACTCAAGTAGATGTTAATCCATCTCAACCGTTAAAAAACTTACGGGCTACAATCACTTAATTCTCTCTAATTCCTAAACTTTTATTGACTTTTCACGTTATTTAAATATTAAATCAGACTTCTTATGAGAAGCTTAACATTTTTAGTTCACTTATATTCTAATTAATAACAACTAAACTAACTATTATGGATTTTAAAAGAACGATTGATATACTTCCGTACGCACTTGCCAATCACCCTTTAGATAATTGCTTGTCAGCGAAAGAAAACGGCAAATGGAAAAGCTACTCCACACAAGATTTTTCCGATAAGGTAAGTCAAATGAGTCATGCGCTAATTGAACTCGGCGTAAAGCCAGGAGATAAAATATCATCCATCACAAACAATCGTCCTGAATGGAATTTTTTAAACTATGCAGTAGCTAGAGTTGGGGCAATTCTTTGCCCAATGTATCCAACCATTTCTGCTGAAGATTATGTTTACATTTTTAATCATGCCGAAATAAAATTTGTTTTTGTTAGCGATAAAGAAATTTTAGCAAAGGTTAAAAAGGCTGAAATTGATGTTCCAACGATTCAAGGTATTTATACGTTTGATCAAATTGAAGGAGCAAATCATTGGACTGAAGTTTTAAAACTAGGATCCAATCAACATGCCGAAGAATTAACCAAAAGGATGGATGCGCTTCAGGAGCAAGATTTGGTTACCATTATATATACATCAGGAACTACCGGCAAGCCCAAAGGAGTAATGTTGAGCCATCAAAACTTAATAAGTAACGCTATTTCAGGGATACCTCTTTTACCTTGTGACGTTGGAGATAAAGCGTTGAGTTTCCTACCCGTTTGTCATGTTTTTGAAAGAACCCTACTTAACATTTACGTAATGGCTGGTATTTCAATTTATTATGCAGAAAGTTTAGAAACTATAGGGGAAAACATCAAAGAAATTAAGCCTGAGATTTTCTCAGCTGTTCCAAGATTAATCGAAAAAGTTTACGACAAAATAATCGTTGGCGGATCGCAAAAGCCAGCTCCACTTAAACAAATATTCTTTTGGGCCGTTAAGAGAGCCAACGCATATGAAATTGGATCCTCACAAGGTATTTTAGGGAAAATTGCCAATAAACTCGTTTATTCTAAAGTAAGGGAAGGCCTTGGTGGAAATGTAAAAGTTATCGTATCAGGATCAGCTGCATTACAAACGAGATTACAACGTTTTTTCTGGGGAGTTGGATTGCCTGTTCTGGAGGGATATGGACTAACAGAAACCTCTCCAATTATATCAGTCAACACGTTATTAAAGAAGGGTACCCAATTTGGAACAGTTGGCAAAGTAATCGAAAAGGTCTCCGTAAAAATAGCAGAGGATGGAGAAATATTAACAAAAGGCCCTAACGTGATGCTAGGTTATTATAAGGCTCCTGAACTAACAGAAGAAGTTATGTCGGGTGAATGGTTTCACACTGGTGACATTGGTGTTTTTAAACATGGATTCTTGAAAATAACCGACCGTAAAAAGCAAATGTTCAAAACCTCTGGTGGTAAATATATCGCTCCCGGACCAATTGAAAACATGTTTAAGGCCTCTCCATTTATCGAACAAATAATGGTTATTGGTGAAGGAAAAAAACACGCCTCGGCGTTAATTATTCCTGCATTCGCACATACTAAAGAATGGTCTAAAGAAAACGGACTAAGCTGCAAAACCAACGAGGAAATTTGTAGCAACAAAGAAGTCATTGATGCAATTAGCAAAGAAATCAAAATATACAACGAACATTTAGGTCAAACTGAGCAAATTAAAAGGTTTGAATTAATTAGTAAAGAATGGACTGTAGAGGGTGGTGAACTAACGCCAACAATGAAAGCAAAACGCAAACCAATCCTTGCAAAATATGAACATCTAGTTAAAAAGATTTACAATGAATAAAAGCCTCGATTTTTCTATTGAATAATTGAAACTTTTAAGCAACTTTTTTGGTAAACTGCCCAGTTTACGCACTTCTATATTCAGATAAGCTATGAGGAAAATAAATAAAATTGCAGTTCTTGGTTCGGGAGTAATGGGTTCTCGAATAGCCTGTCACTTTGCAAATATTGGTTTGGAAGTTATCTTGTTAGATATTGCTCCAAGAGAATTAAACACGAACGAAACAGCAAAAGGATTAACATTGGACCACAAGTCTGTTAAAAATAGAATTGTAAACAGCGCTTTAACATCCGCTATTAAAGCAAATCCTTCTCCTCTTTACAGAAAATCTGAAGCAAATAGAATTCAAACAGGAAACTTTGATGACGACTTACATAAAATTGCTGATTGTGATTGGACGATTGAAGTTGTTATTGAAAACCTAGACATAAAGAAAAAGGTATTTACCGAAGTTGAAAAACATAGAAAACCAGGTACATTGATTACTTCCAATACATCAGGAATACCAATTCATATGATGCTAGAAGGAAGAAGCGACGATTTTATAAAGCACTTTTGTGGAACGCACTTTTTCAATCCTCCTAGGTATTTAAAATTATTAGAAATTATACCAACCCAGAAAACAGATCAAGCTGTGACAAACTTCTTGATGAATTATGGCGACAAGTTTTTGGGTAAAACAACAGTACTTTGTAAAGACACACCTGCTTTTATTGCTAACCGAGTTGGTGTTTTTGGAATTATGAACTTATTTCACATAGTTGAAGAATTGGAAATGACAGTTGGTGAAGTAGATAAACTCACTGGTCCGATTTTAGGACGGCCTAAATCAGCTACTTTCAGAACCTGTGATGTCGTTGGGTTAGATACTTTAATAAAAGTAGCTAATGGAGTTAAGAATAATTGTCCAAATGATGAAGCTAATGCCCAATTTACTATCCCTGGATACATTTCAGAAATGGAAAAAAAAAGTTGGTTAGGTTCAAAATCTAAACAAGGCTTCTACAAAAAAGGAAAAGATGAAAATGGTAAGAAAACTATTCTTGAACTAAACCTAAAAACATTAGAATACGGACCAAAATCAATAATTAAATCCCCTACCCTAGAACTTGCAAAAGCTGAAGATAATTTAGCCAGAAGAATGCAAATTTTAGTAAGTGGAAAAGATACAGCTGGCGAATTCTATAGAAGAATATTCTCTAATTTATTCTCTTATGTAGCAAATAGAGTTCCTGAAATATCAGACGAGTTATACAATATTGATCAAGGAATGAAAGCCGGTTTCGGCTGGAAATTAGGACCATTCGAAACTTGGGATGCTGTTGGGGTTAAAAATGCTGTAGCATTAATGCAAAAAAGCAGTATTAATCCTGCTTCTTGGGTTTTAGAAATGCTAGAGGCTGGTAATGAAAGTTTTTACAAAATTGAAAACGGAGTTAAACAATACTATGATATCCTTTCAAAAACATACAAAGCAATTCCAGGAACCGAACAATTTATCACATTAGATAATTTAAGAGGCTCCAACGTTGTTTGGAAAAACACTGGAACTACATTATTTGATTTGGGTGACGGTGTATTAAACTTAGAGTTTCACACCAAAATGAACACGATGGGAAGTGAAGTTCTGCAAGGAATTAACAAAGCCATTGATTTAGCGGAAAATGAAGGCTGGAAAGGATTAATAATCGCAAATCAAGGAGAAAACTTCTCAGCAGGAGCTAATCTTGGAATGGTTTTCATGCTCGCTATCGAACAAGAATATGATGAATTAGACTTTGCTATTCGATACTTTCAAAAAACCATGATGAGGGTTCGATATTCAAGTATACCAGTAGTTATTGCTCCGCATTCACTTGCTTTAGGTGGTGGTTGTGAAATAGCATTACACGCCGATAAAGTAGTTGCAAGTGCCGAAACTTACACTGGATTGGTTGAGGTTGGAGCGGGGGTAATTCCTGGTGGAGGTGGAACTAAAGAGTTTGCTTTGAGGTTAGCTGACGAAACATTTGATGGTGATATAGAATTACCTTCTTTAAAGGAAAAATTCTTAACCATTGGAATGGCTAAAGTTTCTACAAGCGCTTCCGAAGCGTTTGATTTAGGATTCTATAAAAAAGGAAGAGATCGCATTGTTGTTAATCAAAATCGCCAAATTGCAGAAGCGAAAGCTGCTGTAATAGAAATGGCAAACGCAGGATACACGCAACCAGTAATGCGAAAAGACATCCAAGTTTTAGGCCGACAAGGTTTGGGAATGGTTTACGCAGGGGCGCACACAATGTATTGCGGTAAATACATTTCTAAGCATGATAAATTGATTTCCGAAAAATTAGGATATGTTCTTTGTGGTGGAGATTTAACATCGAAAACCAAAGTATCCGAACAGTATTTATTGAATTTAGAGCGTGAAGCTTTCCTTTCCCTATTGGGTGAAAAGAAAACATTAGAAAGAATACAAAGTATTCTTACATCAGGAAAACCACTAAGAAACTAAAATGAATACAATTAAACTATTAACAGCATTAATCATTGTAATTGGCGCGGTAAGCTTTAACCAGACACCATCTGAATTAACAGCTCTGCAACCCAAATATGCCCCCGACACCATACATCATCGAAACAAATTGGATGATTTAGGTAAGAAATGGGGTACGTGGCAGTTCTTCTCTCGTAATGGAATTCTAATTCTCGAAATTAACTATAAGGACAATAAACGAAACGGAGAGTTTATTCGATACAACGGAATTACGGGTAAGATGCTTGAAAAAGGAGCTTATATAAACGATTTAAAAAACGGTACGTTCACTAAATGGTTTACGAATGGAACGAAAAGAGTTGACGGATCTTACCGTAAGGGAATGAAAAACGGAATTTGGAGTTACTTCTATAAAAACACTCCTGGAGTTATAAGGTTGACAGGGAATTTTCAAAATAGTCAAAAAAATGGTAAGTGGGTTTTTTATGACAAAAACGGAACAATCAGATCAATTGTAAAATACGAAAATGGACTGATTTTAGAATCTGTCCAAGAAAATAATCAGTCTAATTAATAGATATAATCAGACAACAAACAACAGCATTATGGAAGCATACATAGTAGCAGGATATAGATCAGCAGTGGGTAAATCAAAAAAAGGGGGATTTAGGTTTTTCCGTCCAGACGATTTAGGCGCTCAGGTAGTGAAAAGAGTTTTAGGTGATCTTCCAAATTTAGATCACAACCGGATTGATGACGTTATTTGTGGAAATGCGACTCCAGAAGCTGAGCAAGGATTAAATATTGGTAGAATGATTTCGCTGATGGGATTAGATACCGTTAAAGTTCCTGGTTTAACGGTAAATAGGTATTGTTCTTCTGGATTAGAATCCATTACAATTGCTGCTGCTAAGATTAAAGCAGGAATGGCTGATTGTATTTTAGCAGGTGGAGTTGAATGTATGTCGCCTATTCCTTTTGGAGGATGGAAAGTGATTCCAAACTACGAAGTAGCAAAAGAAAATCCAGACTGGTACTGGGGAATGGGATTAACTGCTGAAGAAGTTGCTAAAATATATAAGGTTTCGAGAGAAACTCAAGATGAGTTCTCCTATAATTCACATATGAAAGCTTTAAAAGCATTAGAAAACGGAACTTTTAAAGAAGACATTGCCCCTGTAACAGTTAAGGAAGTTTACCTTGATGCTAAGGAAAGAAGGCAAGAAAGAGATTTTATTATAGACACAGATGAAGGACCAAGAATAGGAACAAACTTGGATGGATTGGCTAAATTAAGACCCGTATTCGCAGCTGGCGGTAGTGTTACTGCAGGAAACTCGTCACAAACATCTGATGGAGCAGCCTTTGTAATGGTGATGAGTGAAAAAATGGTGAAAGATTTAAACATTGAACCGATTGCAAGGTTGGTTTCTTACCATGTTGCGGCACTTGAGCCAAGAGTAATGGGCGCTGGACCAATTTACGCTATACCAGGCGCTTTGAAAAAAGCAGGAATGAAGTTGGAACAAATTGAACAAATCGAATTAAATGAAGCGTTCGCCTCCCAATCAGTTGCTGTAATCAACGAATTAGGTCTTAATCCTGATATTGTAAATGTAAACGGTGGAGCTATTGCATTAGGCCATCCACTTGGATGCACCGGAGCGAAACTTTCGGTACAATTATTAAACGAAATGAAAAGAAGGAAACAAAAATACGGAATGGTTACAATGTGCGTCGGGACAGGGCAAGGTGCAGCGGGTATTTTCGAAATGTTGTAAACCAACCAAAGTCCCTAACGAAGAGCGATTAGTGACTTTAAACTAAGCACAATAACTTTAAACACGTAAACATGTCAGAAGAAAAGAGATCAATAAAAGGGGGGGAATTTTTGATAAAGGAGGCGAAAATAGAAGACATCTTTATAGCAGAGGAATGGAATGAGGAACAAAAAATGATGCGAGACACTTGTTATGACTTCTTGGAAGCCGAAATTTTTCCTGATCTGGATAGAATTGATAATTTAGAAGAAGGCTTAATGCCTTCAAAACTAGATAAAGCTGGGGAATTAGGCTTGTTAGGTATTTCTATACCCGAAGAATATGGAGGATTTGAAAAAGATTTCAACACATCCCTTCTCATCAACGAAGCAACGGGAGCTGGTCATTCTTTTGCTGTTGCATTATCAGCACATACTGGTATCGGAACGCTTCCAATAGCCTATTATGGTAATAGCGAACAAAAAACTAAATATTTACCGGATTTGACTACTGGTGTAAAAAAAGCCTGTTATTGTTTAACTGAGCCAGGATCTGGTTCGGATGCCAACTCTGGAAAAACAAAAGCAATTCTTTCTGATGACGGTTCGCATTATGTTTTAAATGGACAAAAAATGTGGATTACAAATGGAGGATTTGCAGATATTTTTATCGTCTTTGCTAAAGTAAACGATGATAAAAACCTTAGTGCGCTTATCGTAGAAAAAGAATTTGGAGGCATAAGTTTAAATCCTGAGGAACATAAAATGGGAATTAAAGGATCCTCAACGCGCCAAGTATTTTTTAACGATGTGAAAGTTCCCAAAGAAAACTTTTTAGGTGAACGTGAAGGCGGGTTTAAAATTGCACTTAACATTCTTAATATTGGCCGAATAAAATTAGCTGCGGCAGCACTAGGTTCTATTAAAAGAATCATTAGCCAATCCATCAATTATAGTAACGAAAGAGAACAATTTGGAAACCAAATTTCAAAATATGGTGCAATAAGACACAAACTAGCGGAACAAGCTATACAGGCATTTGCAGTAGAATCTGCGCTTTATAGAACAGGCTTGAATATTGATCAAACTACGGATGAATTACTCTCCAATGGAATGGATGAAGTACAAGCAAAACTAAAAGGTGTGGAAGAATTTGCAATAGAAGCTGCGATTTTGAAAGTATTTGGGTCTGAAGCGCTCGATTTTGTAATTGATGAAGGCGTTCAGGTTTATGGAGGAATGGGATATTCTGCAGATGCACCTATGGAAAGATCCTACAGAGATTCAAGAATAAACAGGATTTTTGAAGGAACAAATGAAATCAATAGAATGCTTATTGTAGATATGCTGTTGAAAAGAGCAATGAAGGGAAAACTAAACTTATTAGGTCCAGCTCAAGCGGTGCAAAAAGAATTAATGAGTATTCCTGATTTTGGAGAGATGGATGATTCATTATTAGCAGCTGAAGGACGTTATTTAGCCAACTTCAAAAAAGCAATTTTAATGACAGCCGGTGCAGCAGTGCAAAAATTAATGGCGACTTTATCTAAAGAGCAAGAAATATTAATGAATATCTCTGATATGATTATTCAAACTTATGTTGCAGAATCAATGTATTTAAGAGTTAAAAAGTTAATTTCTCAAAAAGGGGAAGAAGCTGCTAAAGTTAAAATAGCCGCCCTACAAACTTTTATTTACGACGCAGCAGATAAGATTAACATTGCTGGTAAAAACGCCGTAAACTCTTTTGCTGAAGGTGACGAGCAAAGAATGATGTTATTAGGAATTAAGCGATTTACAAAGGTAGCCGCGTTTAACACTAAAAATGGAAGGCAAACAATTGCTAAGTTCTTA